>Ga0210039_1000488_pt1 | contig 41791 bp, 36 predicted proteins | sample CryGeyCG2114_250_3_FD_185460 | JGI IMG/M metagenome (GOLD analysis project Ga0210039, IMG submission 185460) | Groundwater microbial communities from aquifer - Crystal Geyser CG17_big_fil_post_rev_8/21/14_2.50 (SPAdes) (version 2) | ecosystem: Environmental > Aquatic > Deep subsurface >...
TCCGTGCTGGCGAGAGGTGAAGCAGAGGGCCTGATCTACGCTACAAGGTCAATGCCTTAAGGATGGGTTCAGGCTACCTCTGCTTCGTGCGGTGGTAGCTAACCACCACGGAGATAAAGATACAAGGATGGGTTGAGCGTAGCGATATCCATCCCAACTCACTCCCCGTAGGTCGGGTTTCAACCCGACACAGTCAAAGTTTGCCGCTCCCTGTCGGGATGAATCCCGACCTACAAAACCCGCCACTCCCCGTAGGTCGGGTTTCAACCCGACACAGTCAAAGTTTGCCGCTCCTTGTCGGGATGAATCCCGACCTACAAAACCCGCCACTCCCTGTAGGTCGGGTTTCAACCCGACACAGTCGAAGTTTGCCGCTCCTTGTCGGGATGAATCCCGACCTACAAAACCCGCCACTCCCCGTAGGTCGGGTTTCAACCCGACACAGTCAAAGTTTGCCGTTCCTTGTCGGGATGAATCCCGACCTACAAAACCCGCCACTCCCTGTAGGTCGGGTTTCAACCCGACACGTTTGCCGTGTAACCCGGAATGCGCGACTCGTCCACCGCGTCGATCTGCTCCGGGGCGAGGAATTGGCGCGCATAGTCCAGATAGACTTTTTCGCGGATGAAGACGTCGAACAGGTCGGGGTCGATGTGGCCGTTTTCCTTGAACTTGCCGAGGATGGTGAGCGATTCGGTCAGGGTCTTGCCTTCCTTGTACGGGCGATCCTTGGCGGTGAGCGCCTCGAAGATGTCGGCGATGCCCATCAGCCGCGCCTGCACCGACATCTGCTCGCGCGTCAGCCCTCGCGGATAACCCTTGCCGTCCATCCGTTCGTGGTGGCCGCCCGCGTATTCCGGCACGCGCTTGAGGTGCCTGGGCCAGGGCAGCGATTCCAGCATCTTGATGGTGACGACGATGTGGTGGTTGATGATCTCGCGTTCGGCGGCGGTGAGCGTGCCGGCGCGGATGGTGAGATTTTCCAGCTCGTCGGCAGACAGGAAATCCTCTTCCACCCCGGCCGTGTTGTGCCAGCGGCGGGCCGCGATGCGCTGCACGCGCCCGACATCGGCACCCGACATTTTTTCGCCGCCTATATTGCTGCGGCGCAGGAATTCGCGGTCGTCATCGAGCTGCGCGATGAGAGCATCGTATTCATCCAGGGTGCGCTTGCCCTCGAGGAAAGCAATGCGCGCATCGCGCTTGAGCACTTCGAAACGGGTATCGATGAGGCGGATGCGGTCAAACAGGGTGTGCAGTTTGGTCGCCTTGTCCACCACATGCACCGGCGTGGTGATCTTGCCGCAGTCGTGCAGCAGGCCGGCCATCTTGAGTTCGTAACGGTCCTGATCGGTGAGGGTGAACTCCTTGAGCGGGCCGGCGGCGGTGCGGCTGGCCGCTTCGGCCAGCATCATGGTCAGCACCGGCACGCGCGCGCAATGTCCGCCGGTATAGGGAGATTTATCGTCGATCGCGGTGTTGATGAGTTTGATGAAGGCCTCGAACAATTCTTCGAGGTGCTGGATCAGGCGCTGGTTGCGGACGGCGATGGCCGCCTGCGAGGTCAGCGACTCCAGCAGTTTCTGGTCATCCCTGGAGAATTTCAGCACCTCGCTGTGCGTCTCGTCCATGGCATTGATGAGTTGCAGCACACCGATGACTTCATGCTCGTGGTCGCGCATCGGCACCGCCAGAAAGGAACGCGAACGGTAGCCGGTCTTGGTGTCGAATTTCTTGGTGCCGGAAAAGTCGAACCCCTCGGCGGCATAGGCATCCGGGATATTGATCGTGTCCCCGCTCAAGGCGGCATGGCTGACCACCATGGCGTGGTTGGCCTGCCCGTCGTGGTACATCTGGATAGGGTAGAACGGGATGGGATTGCCCGAAGTGCCGCCCATGCGGATGCCGAGCGACAGGTTATGCAGGATCTCGAAGGTGAGTACCTGCTTTTCGACACCGACCAGATACAGCGTGCCGGCATCGGCATTCGTGATCTTCATTGCCGCGCCCACGATGTTTTCCAGCAGTTTGCCGAGATTGCGCTCGCTGGAAAGCGATGCGCCGATCGTGTTCAGCTCATCCAGACGATTGAGCAGCCCCTCCAGCGTGGAATGCGGGTCGTGTTCGTGCGCCGTGCCGGATTTGGTCTTGCTGGTTTCCACTTTAGAACACCTTTAATCTTTCACGTTTTTTCCTGTGGGTCGGGTTTCAACCGGGAGTGCGAGAACCCCTTCAAGGCAACCCGGCATGTTTTCACGCAATGCCATGTCGGCCTGGTTGGCAGGATGGATTGAGGGTAGCGATACCCATCGTTAATCAAGCCGACAATTGATGGGTATCGCTACGCTCAACCCATCCCACATCGCTTGGTGGTGTCCACCGGCAGTGCCTTTTTACTTGATGCACACCGCGCGCACTTGCTGGATGTCGGTGATGCCGCTCAATACCTTTTCGATACCGTCCTGTTTCAGTGTGCGCATCCCCTCGTCCAGCGCGATGGCGAACAATTCGGCGACGCGCGCGTGCGCCTGGATGGCCTTCTTCACCGGATCGGTGCCGATCATCAGTTCATGCAGGCCCACGCGTCCGGCATAGCCGGTGCCGGAGCATTTTTCGCAGCCGACTTTTTCATACAGCGTGATCTGCCCCTTGTCGTCGCCGAACAATTTTATCCATTCCGCGTATTGTTCTTTCATGCCCGCGGCCGGGTCTTTTTTCCAGCGTTCGGTGTTTTTCAGCTCTTCCGCATATTCGGCAAGCAGCAGCTTGATCTCATCCGGCGTGGCGATGTGCGCTTTCTTGCAATTTTTGCACAGGCGCTTGGCCAGACGCTGCGCCAGGATGCCGAGCAGCGCATCGGCAAAGTTGAACGGGTCCATGCCCATGTCGAGCAGACGGATGATGGATTCCGGCGCGCTGTTGGTGTGCAGGGTGGCGAACACGAGGTGGCCGGTGAGCGAGGCTTCGATACCGATGGAGACCGTTTCCTTGTCGCGCATTTCACCGACCATGATCACATCCGGGTCGGCGCGCAGGAAGGCGCGCATGATGGTGGCGAAATCCAGCCCGGCCTTCTTGTTGATCTGCACCTGGCGCAGGCCCTTCTGGGTTATTTCCACCGGGTCTTCCGCCGTCCAGATCTTGGTGTCGGGCGTGTTGATATGTTTCAGGATGGAATGCAGCGTGGTGGTCTTGCCGGAACCGGTCGGGCCGCACACGAAGAACAGGCCGTAAGGCTTGGATACCGTCTTCTTGATCAGCTCCAGATTGCGCTCTGAAAAGCCCATCTTTTCCAACGGGATTGGCTCGCCCGAGGCAAGGATACGCATCACCACGTCTTCCACGCTGCCCTGGGTGGGAATGGTGGCCACGCGCAGCTCGATATCCAGCGGGCCGTATTTCTTGAACTTGATCTTGCCGTCCTGCGGGCGGCGTTTCTCCGAGATATCGAGATCGCACATTATCTTGAGACGGGTCACCAGCGCGTTGCGGTAGGTCGCGGGAATCTCGATATAGTTCAGCAGCGAGCCGTCCTTGCGCACCCGGATCATGGTTTTCATCTTGCCAGGGCCGGGCTCGATGTGAATATCCGAGGCGCCCATCTTGTAGGCGTCGATGATGATCTTGTTGACCAGTTTGACCAGTTCGTTGTCGGCCGCCGCGTTCAGGTCGTCCTGGTTGACTCCGCCCGATTCCTCTTCCTCATCGCTGCCGAGCGAGGTGAGCAGATCGTCCATCGACTCGGAGGAGTCGCCGAAACCGCCGGTGAGGTCTCCCACCCCGCCGCCACCGTAGAACGCATCCAAAGTGGACTTGAATTCGCGCTGGGTGCAAACCTTGTAGATCAGGCGGTTCTTGGGGAAAATATTGTTGACCACGCGCGACGCCTGAATCCGCTCGGGATCGGTGGTGAGGATGACCAGTCCTTCCGGCGTGTCATCGACCGGCACCCAGTGGCTGCTCTCGACGTACTCGCGGCGCAGATTGCGCAGCAGTTCGGAAGGCTTGACCCGGTCGGTACTGAACGGCTCATAGGGCACATTGAAGTATTTCGACAGGGCCGAACCGAGTGCATCCAGTTTGATGCCGAATTCGTCGATCAGCACATCCTCGATATCGACCCCTTTGCGCCGAGCCGTGCGCGTCGCCAGATCGAACTCGGCATCTGACATCACCGCATCGGCCACCAGATAATCGTATTTGGTCCTGATCGCTCCGCTTTGCTGCTGGCGCTGGTGCAAAGCAACGGCCAGCGTCTGTGCCAGCTCCTTCACGCCTTCTTCCACCATCGCCGGGAACGGCTGCCCCGCCCGGTTGTTGATCACCTGCATCACGCCGACCAGTTCGCCGTCTTCATCCACCACCGGGGCCACCAGCATCTGTTTGGTGCGGTAACCGGTGCGCTTGTCCACATCCTGCAGGAAACGCAGCGTCCCGCTGTGCGCGGCCAGTTCCTGCGCGTCGTACACATCATTGATGTTGAGCAGTTTCTTGTGCGCGGCGCTGTAGCCGGCGATGCTCTGCTCGGCAATCGGCAATTTGAGATCCTTGAAGGAGTTGAGCCCGGTCTTGACCTTGGACACCAGCGAGGCCTTGTCGTCGCCCACCACGTAGATCGTCAGGCGATCGGCATTGAACAGGGCGCAGATATCCTTGCTCACATCGAGCATGATCTCGTCGATGTTGCTGGTCGCGTGAATCTTGTTGGTGACCTGATTTAGGTTGCGCGTGAATTCAAGGCGCGCGCTCATTTCGTTGGCATTGCCCTGCAGCGAACTATTCATTTGATCTCCCTGTTTCACTGTTGCAGCGCGCGCGGCACCGACCACAGCCCGTTTTCCAATACATAAACGTCATACCCGGCCTGCGCCAGGATGAACGCGGCGGCTGCGCTGCGGCGGCCGCTCTGGCAATACGCGATATAGCTGACCCCGCGGTTAAGCACCCCGATCGCGTTGCGAATATCGTTGAGCGGCACATTGATCGCGCCCGGCAGTTTGTCGTAGCGGTATTCCGGCGGATGGCGCACGTCCAGCCATGCCGCGCCCTGCTTTACCTTTTCTTTCGCTTCCGCAAAACCGACGCGATGCAACAGGGGTTCCTTCATCAGTTCCAGGAAGTCCTGTTTTTTCATCCGCAGCAACACACCGTTGCTTTTCATGGTGACCGTGGCATTGCGTTTGCTGTCGGAAATCAGTGCTTCTTCGCCAAACACGTCACCCGCCTTGAGTTCGGCCAGCAACAGGTTGGCTCCGCCGACCAGCCGGGTGACCTGGGCACGCCCGCTCTCGACCAGGTAGTAGTAATCGCCTTCCTCGCCTTCGCGCACGATCACGTCTTTTTCCCACACCGCGATGGCTTCGACCCGATTGAGCAGCTTGCCAATGTTGGCCGGGGGCAGATGCGCGAACGGGCCGTGACTCAAATTCTCGGCGCTGAACATGCCGGAATTCAGCAGGCGTCTGACTGCCGCCTCGCTGCCGCCATTGCCGATCTTCGGTTTGAGGTCGTCGTGGCTGGCAAACTGATCCCAGGTCACCATGCGATCCAGCAAGTCATCATCGATGCGCAACAGCTGCACCTGGCTCAGCGCGTTGGCAGCCACAATGTCCGGCTGGCGCTTGCCGATCGGATGGCGCGCCCATTCGGAATCGGCGCGCATGGTGACCTGATTGCCGTCGGCATAGGTCAGCGCCAGTTCGCCCCGCACCAGATACATTGATTGCCCCTCCAGGTTCCGGTCTTTGAACGGGTCCCGGCCCGGCTCCACATTTTCGATATCGCAATAGTCGAGCAGCTCGCGCAGGCGCGCGGGACTGAAGCTGGAGATCGGTTCCAGCGCGGCGAGGACTCTGATGTCGAGCGTGTCGTTCATGGTCTTGTCAAAAATCGAACTCTTGTCCGTTTTGCAATATTTTCGGATTGACGTGGCGCACCCTTTCGCCGATCTCGCGCATGGTCAACTCCACCTCACCCGGTTTCAAGTGGGTAATAAAAATCTCCGGCTCCAACTTGAGCTTGGCCAACTCTGCCGCCAGCAGGCTGGGGCACAAATGCCTGGACAAGATAGCCAGCTCTTTTTCGGCATCGCAAAAGGCGGTTTCCACGATCAGATAACGCAGATTATCAATTTGGTTGACCGCTTCCCACAAGGCATCGCAAGTGGTGGTGTCGCCGCTGAATGCCAGACTGGCTTGCCCGCTGTCGATCAGAAAGCCGATGGCCGGCACCACATGGTTGGCCGGCAGCGGGGTGAGTTTGCGCCCGCCCACTTCGACCGTCTCGCCCAGACGTATTTCTTCGTAGCGCATTACCGGCTGTTGCAGACTGGGGATCTCGGCAAAATCCGGCCAGATCGCCCAGTTGAACACATGCTGCTGCAAAATTTTAAGGGTCTCCGCCGTGGCGTGGATGACGACCGGCTGGTCGCGCATAAAGCCGACGCTGTCGACCAGCAGCGGCAGGCAGGCGATGTGGTCAAGGTGCGAGTGGGTGATGAAGACATGATCGATCATGCTCATCTCGGCCAGGCTCAGTTCGCCCAGCCCGGTGCCGGCATCAACCAGCACATCATGGTCGAGCAGGAACGAGGTGGTGCGAAAGTTGCCACCGATCCCGCCGCTGCAGCCGAGCACTTTGAGTTTCATTGCGCGCCACTCATTTGGTTTTAAAAATAAACACGCCGTCCCACTCCGCACCGGGTGGATTGGCGCGGTAATAAGCCACACGCTCCGCATAGACCTGATACAACTTGCTGGCTGGCGCGATGTTGTGCAGGCTTAACAATTCCAGCTCCGCCTTGTCCCATTCCTGCCTGCGGTAAGAACGCAACGCCTGATGGAATAATTTAATCTCGTCCAGCATTGACGCTTCGATTTCACCCGGCAGCCCCAGCGGTTCAAAAATTGCCACGGGTTCGACCTTGCCTTTGACCCGCACCTTATCCACTTCGCGATAGACAAATTGCGGCGCCGCCTGTTTGGTCGTTTCGCCCACCAGAATCTGCGCCCCGTATTCCTTGGTGATGCCTTCCAGGCGCGAGGCCAGATTGACCGCATCGCCCATCACCGTATAGGCAACGCGCACATCCGAACCCATGTTACCGACGCTGACCCGCCCGCTGTTGATGCCGACACCGACCCGGATCTCCGGCCAGCCGCGAGCCTTGAAGCGGGGCTGCAATTCGGCCAGCGCGCGCTGCATCCCCAGCCCGGCAAGGATAGCATGCTGCGCATGTTCCGCATCCGGCAGCGGCGCGCCCCAAAATGCCATGATGCAGTCTCCCATATATTTATCGATGGTGCCGCGCTGCTCATAGACAACGCGCGACAGCGGGGTGAGAAACTCGTTCATCAGCAGCGACAACTCCTTCGGCTCCAGCCCCTCCGAGATGGTGGTGAAGCCGCGCACGTCGGAAAACAAAATGCTCATCTCGCGGCTGTCGCCTTCCATGGAAACGCTTTCCGGGTGCTTCGCCATTTCGTCCACCAGTTCTCCCGGCACATACTGCCCGAACAGTCCGGTAATCTGCTTCTTGGCACGCGCCTCGACAAAATAACCAAAGCTCATGTTCAATCCGAACAGCACGACGATCAGCAACAAGCCGCCCGCCAGCGGCATCGCGATGTCGGCGGAGTCCCACAGGATGCGGTTGAACACCACATCCGCCGTCAACGTGCCCAACGCAAGCAACATGCCGCGCACCGGGGTCAGCAACGGCAGGACCAGACTTAAAGCCATGCCCGCCAGCAGCAACAGCACCACATTCGCCCCGGTCATGTAGGGCGGACTCTGCTTCACTGCCTGATTCAGAATGCCGCTGATCATGTTGGCGTGCACTTCCACTCCGGGATAGATTTCGCCAACCGGCGTGCTGCGCATATCCATCAGGCCCGGCGCGGTGGTTCCCACCAGCACAATCTTGTTTTGCAGTTCCTGCAGCGGAATTTGCCGGTGCAGCACGTCGGTGACGGACAGATATTTGAAGGTGCCACGCGGGCCACGGTAAGGCACCAGCGCGCTCACTTCCGCATCCACCGGAATGGTCAGATTGCCCTGGTCGGATTCCAGGGTCAGCCATTCCAGCCCGCCGTAGTCGCGACTTTGGGTGGCGGCAAAGCCCGGCACGATGCGCGGCCAACCGAGCACGCTGCGCGCCACTGCCAGCGACAGCGATTCGTAATACGCGCCGTCATGCTCGACCAGCATCGGAATGCGCCGCACGATGCCGTCAAAATCCACCAGCGGATTGAAATGGCCGCCGCCGGCGGCGGCTGCCTGCAGGGCGGGCAGATTGGCACCGTAACTATCCCACTGCACAAAGTTGATAGGACGTCCCTTGAATGTGCCGGAGGCAAACACCGGCGGCGGCAAGACGCCGGATTTTCCCGGCGGCTCTCCCGCTTCGCTGTTGCTGAAGTAATAACCCATAATCGCGTTGCGCTGGCGCAACCTGGCCGCAAACAGCGCGTCGTATTCCAATTCCGGCCGGAGCTGGTTCAACACGGATTGGAACTGCGCGACATCCTTGAATTGCTTGCGCCCGAGGGCTTGCAGCACGTTCAGGCCGGAGCTGGTATCGGGCTCGGCGAACACCACGTCAAAACCCACAGTGGCGACGGCATAATGATCAAACAAAGCATCCACCAGTTGCGCCAGCTTGTCCCGCCCCCAAGGCCAGCGCCCTTCCTGCTTCAGACTTTTTTCATCAATATCCAGAATAACGATGCGGTCATCCGTGCTGCGCGGCAAAGATAACAACATGCGGTAATCATAAAGTTTTGCATCCAGGAACTGGACAAAGCCGAGCCGATAAAAACCCGCGGCATCACCCAGAAAGAGCAACGTCGCCAGCAAGCCCAAACCGATCAGCAGCGCGTGCTTCCTCATTGCCAGCCCTTATCACAGACCTTGTGCGCGGACCGACGGCACATCAGGACGCGCACCGCACTCAAGCCTTGAAATAGAATTCCATCTTGATCCCCGCCAACTCGATAACGTCGTGGTCGTTCAGCTGATGCGGCTGCTCGCCGATGGATACGCCATTTATTGCGGGAAAGTTGGCGCCTTCGACATGGGTCATGAAATAGCCATGCGGGCGGCGCGCCAGAACGGCCACCTGCACGCCGGGTTTGCCCAGCGTCGTCAGATTTTTGCTCAATTCCATTTCTTTACCCAGATTCGGCCCGTTCAGAATCTGGATCACCGCCACCGACACCGACGCTGCGGCACTGGCGGCTTGAGCCGGTGCTGCCGGTGCTGCCGGAGCCCGGTTCACCGTTGCATTGAATTGGGTGGTGGATTCATATTTTGCCGCCTGTTCGCCGGAAGCCGCAGCCGGCGCGGGGGACGGTTTGACCGGCGCGCGCAACACCATGGTTTTCTCGAAATCGGCTGCCGTGGTCTGGGTCGGTTGGTCGTTCAGATATTTGAGTTTGTACTTGCCGATCTCGATCACGTCGTTGCTTTGCAGGAAGTGCTTCATCGTCGGCGCGCCATTGACCATCGATCCGTTGGTGCTGTTCAAATCCTCGAAGAACGAGTCGTTGAGGATGGTGATCACGGCGGCATGCTCGCTGCTCACCGCCAGATTGTCGATGACGATGTCATTGTGCGGCTTGCGCCCGATGGTGGTGCGCTCCTTATCCAGCGGATATTCCCGAATCACCGAGCCATCCATGCTTAATATCAATTTTGCCGGCATTTTGTATTCCCCTTGATTTTGCTTTTCATTGTCCGAACCATGCGCTCAATTTTGACCACCAGCCTCGCGGCGCGGGATAGGCTGCATTGATCTTGACCAGAATCACCGAGACATTGTCGCGCCCGCCGTTGTCATTAGCCTGGTCGATTAGCTGGCTCGCGGCCAGGGTCAGATTGCCGCGCAGCATTTGCAGGGTCGCGCCAATATCCTCGTCTTCCACCATATCGTTCAGCCCGTCGGAGCAAAAAAGATAAATATCGCCGACCTCGACATCGTGCAGATGGACTTCCGGTTCGACCTCGGCATCGATGCCGACGGCGCGCGTCACCAGATTCTTATTCTGCGACAGGCGCGCCAGTTCCTTGCTGATCAGCCCGCTGTCGATCTGTTCCTGCAGCAGAGAGTGATCGCGCGTGACGGCTTCTAACGTCTCGCCGCGCAAACGGTACAGGCGGGAATCACCCACATGCACCACCGCCACCCGGTTGTCGTAAAACAAACCCGCCACCACGGTGGTGCCCATGCCCGCGTACTGCGGCTGGCTATGGGCGGCATTATAAATCGACAGATTTGCCTTCCTTACATTATCGCGCAACAGCGCCACACCGATCTCCTCGTGCGCCCCCGCCTCTGTCTGCTCCGGCCGCGCCGCATCCAGGCGATGACGGATCTCGCTGGACAGCACCGACACCGCGATACCGCTGGCGACCTCGCCCGCGTTGTAGCCGCCCATGCCGTCCGCCAACACGGCCAAGCCATAATTCACATCAAAGCTGATGCTGTCTTCATTGTGGGAGCGGACCATGCCCGGATTCGTTTGGCCAACGATTTCCAGTGCTTCATTTACATTCACTTGGCCTCCCCTTTGCCTGCTCACCGCAGCGCGGCAGCACACTGGCGTATCGCCAGCGCCATTGCCGCACCGCTCTCGAACCGTTCTTCCACCTTTTTCGCCAGCGCCTTCTGAATCACAGCGACAACGCACGGTGGCAAATCGGGCTTGATCTGCAAAATATCCGCCGGCGCTTCATTGGCGATCCTGAACATCAGCTGCGCCATGGAATCGCCCGCAAAGGGGAGCTTACCACAGGCCAATTGATACAAACTCACGCCGAGCGAGAACAGGTCGGAATGGCCTTCTATCTTGGCGCCGGACAATTGCTCGGGCGACATATAGGAAGGCGTGCCCAACACCATGCCGGTCTTGGTCTTGGAAGAATCCGTGATGCGCGCGATGCCGAAGTCGGTGACTTTGACTGTGTCGCTTTCCGGGTCGTACATGATATTGGCCGGTTTGATGTCGCGGTGCACCACGTTCAGACCGTGCGCGTAACCGAGCGCGTCCGCCACCCGCGCCACGATGGAAAGCACTTGCGGCAAAGGCAACAGATTGTCTTCCTTGGTGTAGGGGACCAGATCCTTGCCTTTGAGAAACTCCATCGCAATGTAGGCCAGATCATGTTCCTCGCCCGCATCGTACATGGTGACGATATTCGGATGGTTCAGTCGCCCCGCGGTTTCCGCCTCGCGGAAGAAGCGCGCCTTCACGTCTTCCAGCTCGTCCGCTTCAAACTCCTGTGACAGGTTCATGGTTTTGATCGCCACGATACGGCTGATTTTCGGATCCTTGCCCAGATAGACCACGCCCATCGCGCCCTTGCCGAGTTCTTTCTGGATTTCGTAGCGGCCCAGCATCGGCTTGGCGATACCAGCCTGATCCAGTTTCATCGTGCTGTCGTTGCCGCGGCCGGAACTGCCGCCCAGAATCACGGTTTCAGCCATGGCTCTCGATTGCGCGATGCGCGCCTCCAGATCGCGGAACTTCGGGTTGTGCGCAGCCATATATTTGAACACCGACTCCGCCTTGTTGAACTGGCGCTTGCGTTCAAAATCCAGGCCGAGGTTGTAGAGCACGTCCATCATGCTGTCGTCCAGCGGCACCTTGCGCAATTTGTCGAAGGCCATGTCAAGCTGCCCCTGCCCCTGGAACGCCAGGCCCAGCATGCGGTTGCTCTCTGCCGAGTTGGCATCGGATAGCTCCTTGCCTTTTTCCGTCAGCAGGAAACGCTTGGTGGTCAGCAGCAGATGGCCGACCAGCAACAGGGCGGTCGGCAGCATCAGTTGCAGCCATATCGCCTGGGTCGTCATCAGCACAAAATGGGCGGACAGCAACGCCACGAACAGCACGCCCGTGAGCGCCGCACCGAGTCCGGCACCCAGCCTGGGCAACAGCAGGATCAGGTAAAGGGCAATCAGCAGAAAGGTTGCCAGTTCCGCCCACACCGACCAGGTCGGTGTCACAAAAAAATCCTGCTTGAGAATGCTGGAGACCGAATGCGCCAGCGTCAGCACCGGCGGGGTCACCGCCGATACCGGCGTCACTTGGGAGGAACCGACCCCGGCCGCCGTGGCGCCGATCAGCACGATCTTGTCGCGATATTTTTCCGCCGGAATTTTGCCGGTAATCACATCGTAGAACGAGTCCACCCGAAAGGCTGGATACCCGTCGCGGTCGGCGTAGAAGTAGGTATTCATGCGCAATGCGGGATCGGTGGCGATCTGCAGATTACCCAGGCGCACCCCCTCACCCAGCGTCACCTGAATATCCTTGGCCTCCAGATTCAGGCTTTTCGCCGCGAGCATCAACGACAGCGAGGGATAATACTGATCGTAGTAGGAAATAACCAAAGGCTCGGTGCGCACGCCGCCGTCGACATCCGGCGTGGCATTCAGATGACCCATGGCCAGCGCCTGTTGTCCCAGCAAAGGTATCGGCACCAACGCATTCAGTGCGGGAATCGGCAAAGCCGCATCCGCGCCGGCCTGCACATTCGGCAAGGCATTTTTCAACACATAGTCCGGCAACGGCGCGTCGGGATTCCCCTGCGGCTCGCCCAATTCAAAATACAACCCCAGCAACACGTTGTTGATCTTGCCCATGCTGTCGGCCATCTTCTGGTCGTTGTCGAGATGCAGCAAGGCTTCCTGCATCAGCCCCTGCAATTCCTGCCACTGTTCGGGATGGGTTTGCGCCAGGTCAGTCTGCTCGATGACGGCGGCGATATTCAGAATGTAATCCAGACCGGCATCGAACTGCGGCTCGAAGAACAAGGCGGTTTGGCCCACCACCTTGGCGCGCCCTTCGGCCAGAATATCCAGCAATTTGGCCTGGATCTCGCGCGGCCAGGGCCAGCGCCCCAGATTGGCGATACTCTGGTCGTCGATGGCAATGATGGCGATGCGGTCGCTGGGCTGGCGGGATGAGGCGCGCACCCCCAAGTCGTAGGCTTTGCGCTCCAGACTTTGAATCAGGTCGGAATTGGCGCCAAAAAGAAGGATAACTGCCAGCACTGTGGCAAAGAACCAGTCTGCTTTCCAGAACGACGTTTTTTTCATGACACCTCTGACCGTTTATTCGTTTTTACCGGACTTGCGGGCAGATACTAAAACAATTTCCAGCGTCAATCCATACCTGATTGATTTATCTAGGGAACCTTGCTCAACGCACAACCATGACCGGGGCGGACGACAAACGCAGGACGCGCTCGGCGACCGAACCGATCAGCCACTGAGTCAACCCTTCCTTGCCTTGTGCCCCCAAGATGATGAGGGTGACTTCCTGCGCCGTCGCATAGTGCAGAATCGCCTCGGCCGGGCGACCGATGCTGATGTGATACTGATAAGACAAATGCGCCTCATCGAGCACGGCACGCGCGCCCTGCAAGGCCTGCAATCCCTGTTCGCGCTGGTAGTCATCAATCACCTGCTGGTCGAACAGCAGCTTCACATTGACTGTCGCCACGTTCCACTGCACATTGAGCAACAGCAATTGCGGCGCCTGGTTCATTGTCGCGGCGAGGGCGACGGCCTGCCCGACCGCGTGCAGGGAATGTTCGGAACCGTCCACCGGAATCAGCCATTTCATGATGTTTCCCTTTCGCGTTGAGACAGGGCACCCACCTCTCCGTGCGCCAACTCTCTGACTTCGACTCGCGCCGCGCGGCGGCTCGCGATTAGCTGCCCCAGCCCCAGCACCAGCATGGCACATACGCCGGGCACCAGCCAGTGCAGATGATGATGCACCTCGACCAGCGATTTAAACAAGGCCTCGCCGACCAGCATCTCGCCTGCCACATAGCCCAGCAGCGCCCCGCCCGCGTAGATGATGAACGGATAGCGGTCGATCAGTTTGAGCACCAGTTGGCTGCTCCACGCAATCAGCGGGATACTGACCAGCAGGCCGAACACCAGCAGTAATACATTACCCTTGGCCGCCGCCGCCACACCCAGCACGTTGTCCAGGCTCATCACGAAATCGGCGATGATGATGGTCTTCACCGCCCCCCACAGATTCGCCTCGGCCCTGATGCTGCCCTCGCCATGCCCTTCTTCTTCCGGCAGGATCAGCTTGATGCCGATCCACAACAGCAAGAATGCGCCGACAACTTTCAGGTAAGGCAAAGCCAACAGACTGACCGCAAAGAAAGTCAGCACCACGCGCAAACCGATCGCGCCACCGACACCGTACAGAATGCCCTGGCGACGCTGCGCCTGCGGCAGGTTGCGGCAGGCCAACGCGATCACCACCGCGTTGTCACCCGACAACAGCAAATCGATCATGATGATCTTGAACACGTCCACCCAGAACTGGGGGGATTCCAGCATTTCCAGCATCCACATTTCCTTCACAACAAAATCCACCACCGATAAATACCGATGGCCGCGGATAAAAGAGCGGGTTAACTTAAAACAACAAGGAGTGTAGCTGTGTTGCGCGATTAGAGCTTTGTATTGCCAATCACCGCAAAACCTTTTTAGCCACAGAGATCACAGAGGCCACAGAGCTGACAGCAATTGCTCACACTTCCACCGCTCCGAATGCTGAAGCAAATTTCTCCGTGAACTCTGTGTCTTCTGTGGCTAAAAAAACGTTCTCCCGCGCCCTTCCAAGCGAGATTTACGTCAAGCCGTGATTATCCGCGTCTCATATCTTCAAGATCTGCTGCATCGTGCGCCCCATCTCCGCCGGATTGCGCGTGATGTGGATGCCGCATTCTTCCATCACCGCGAGTTTCTCGTTGGCCCCGCCCTGACCGCCGGAGATGATCGCGCCGGCATGGCCCATGCGCTTGCCGGGCGGCGCGGTGACGCCGGCGATGAAACCGACCACCGGCTTCTGCATGTTGTCCCTGATCCAGCGCGCGCAGTTCTCTTCATCGTTGCCGCCGATCTCGCCCACCATCACCACCGCATCGGTCTCCGGATCGTCGTTGAACAAACGCATCACGTCGATGTGCTTGAGGCCGTTGATCGGATCGCCACCGATGCCGACACAGGATGACTGGCCGTAGCCCAGCGCGGTGAGCTGCCCCACCGCTTCGTAGGTCAGCGTGCCGGAACGCGACACTACGCCGATGCGGCCTTTCTTGTGGATGTGGCCGGGCATAATGCCGATCTTGATCTCGTCCGGCGTGATCAGGCCGGGACAGTTGGGGCCGATCAGCAGGGTTTTCTTGCCTTGCATCTTATAGCGCGTGCGGATCATGTCATGCACCGGAATGCCTTCGGTGATGCAGATCACCAGATCGAGTTCCGCTTCCACCGCCTCGTCGATCGCCGCCGCCGCGCCTGCGGGCGGCACATAGATCACCGACACGGTCGCGCCGGTCGCCGCTTTCGCATCGCGCACCGAGGCGTACACCGGAATACCCTCGAATGTTTCGCCCGCCTTCTTCGGATTCACCCCCGCCACAAAGCAGTTCGCGCCGTTCGCATACGCCTTGCATTGCAGGGTGTGGAACTGGCCGACCTTGCCGGTCATGCCCTGCGTGATGACTCGGGTGTTGCTGTTGATGAGGATGCTCATTTCGCCCCCTTTGCCGCCGCGACGACTTTCTGCGCGGCATCCGCCATGTCGCTGCCCGAGATGATGGGCAGCCCCGATTCCGCCAGGATTTTTTTGCCCAGCTCGACGTTGGTGCCTTCCAGCCGCACCACCAGCGGCACCGAAAGATGCACCTCGCGCGCCGCCGCGACCACGCCTTCCGCGATCACGTCGCACTTCATGATGCCGCCGAAGATGTTGACCAGAATCGCCTTGAGATGCGGGTTCTTCAGCATCAATTTGAACGCCTCGGTCACTTTCTCCGTGGTCGCGCCGCCGCCCACGTCGAGGAAGTTGGCCGGGCTGCCGCCGTACAGCTTGATGATGTCCATGGTCGCCATCGCCAGCCCCGCGCCGTTCACCAGACAACCGATGTCGCCATCGAGCGAGATATAGGACAGGTCGAATTTCGATGCCTCGATCTCCGCCGGGTCTTCCTCGTCCAGGTCGCGCAGCGCCACGATCTCGGGATGGCGATACAGCGCGTTGGAATCGAAATTGAATTTCGCATCCAGCGCAATGGCGCGGTTATCCGCAGTGATGACCAGGGGATTGATCTCGGCCAGCATCGCATCCTTTTCCACGAAGGCGCGATACAGACCTTGCAGTACCTTGACCGCCTCGGCATTCGCCGCGTCCGGCACGCCGATGCTGCGCGCAACATTGGCGGCATCGGTCGCGCTTAAACCGGCGACCGGATCGATGCGCACGGTCTGGATCTTTTCCGGCGAATGCCGGGCGACCTCCTCGATCTCCATCCCGCCTTCGCTGGAAGCCAGCAACGCCACCCGTTGGGCAACGCGATCCACCACCATGCCCACATACAGCTCCTTGGCGATCTGCGCCCCCTCTTCGATCAGCAGGCGGCGCACTTTCTGCCCCTCCTTCCCGGTCTGGTGGGTCACCAGTTGCATGCCGAGGATCTGCTGCGCATAGATCTTCACCTCATCCGGCGACTTGGCGACCTTCACCCCGCCGCCCTTGCCGCGGCCGCCGGCATGGATCTGCGCCTTCACCACCCACACCTTGCCGCCCAACTGCGCGGCGGCGGAGACCGCCTCATCGACGCTGAAACAGGCCGACCCGCGCGGCGTCGGCACGCCGAACTCGCGCAGGATCGCTTTGCCTTGATACTCGTGAATTTTCATGATGCCCTCCCGAACAGGATGGGCGCGACTTTAGCAGAACGGCTGTGAAACTGCATGGTTATCCGGTAATTTTTGCTTCAACAACAACTCCGCCAGTACAACATCCTGCGGATACGTCACCTTGAAATTGCTGCTGTCGCCTTCCACCAGTTTGGGCTGAAAACCCAGCGCCTCGACGGCGGATGCCTCGTCGGTGACGTTCCTGCCACGCGCCAACGCCTCGGCCAGCAGCCCGGCACGAAACATCTGCGGTGTCTGTGCCTGCCACAGGCCTTCGCGCGGCTCGGTGTGTTCGATGCGCTGCCGCGCGTCGGCGCGCTTGAGCGTATCCGCCACCGGCACGGCAAGGATGCCGCCGACCGCATCGTCCCGCAGTTCGGCGATAAGTCTGGCCAGATGCGCCCGGGTCAGGCAGGGCCGCGCCGCATCGTGCACCAGCACCCAGTCGTCGGCATCCAGTTCGGACGCCAGCAAACCGTTCGCCACACTCTCGGCGCGCGTCGCGCCGCCGCAGAACAGGGGCTGCAATTTTTCGCCGTAGCGCGACCAATCGTAAGTGCGGAATTGCGTATCGCCGGGCGACAGCACGACGAACACAGTCGCGATATCCGGGCAGGCGCACAAGGTATCGAGGGCGTGGGCAATCATCGGCTTGCCGGCGATGGGCAGATATTGTTTGGGCAATTCTTGTCCCATGCGCGCGCCAAAACCGGCGGCGGGGACCAAGGCGTGGAATCCGGACATGGGCGCGATTGTAAATGAAAGACGGGGGCATGGCTTATAATGCGCGCCCCCGTTTCAGGCCGTCCGTCGTGCTTTTTCCCGCAAAAAATTCCCGCCCCCGCTATACCCAACTGCACGGTTCGTCCGATGCGCTGGCGCTGGCGCAGTACGCCACAAAAACTTCGCCGCTGGTCGTGGTCGCCGCCAATGCGCCGGAAGCACAGCGGCTGGCGGAAGAGATTCCGTTCTTTGATCCCAAGCTGCGCACGCACCTGCTGCCGGACTGGGAGAACCTGCCCTACGACCATTTTTCACCGCATCAGGATCTGATCTCGGAGCGCCTGGCCACGCTGCACCATATCCGCAGCAACGATTGCGATGTATTGATCGTGCCGGTTACGACCGCACTGTATCCGCTGCCACCGGTCAGCTATCTTGCCGCCTATACCTTTTTCCTGAACAGGGGCCAGCGCCTCGACCTAGACGCCCTGCGCGCGCAGATGACGCTGGCGGGTTATTCCCATGTGCAGCAGGTGCTCACCCCCGGCGAATATTGCGTGCGCGGCGGGCTGATCGACCTGTTCCCGATGGGCAGCGTGCTACCCTACCGCCTCGACCTGTTCGACGACGAGATCGAGACCATCGCCACCTTCGACGTTGACACGCAGCGCACGCTATATCCCGTGCCGGAGATCCGCCTGCTGCCCGCGCGCGAGTTCCCGCTGGACGACCAGGGTCAGACCACCTTCCGCCAGCGCTTCCGCGAACGCTTCGAGGGCGACCCGTCGAAGTCGCGCATCTACAAGGATGTGAGCAATGGCATCGCCCCCTCCGGCATCGAGTATTACCTGCCGCTATTCTTCGACCAGACCGCGACCCTGTTCGACTACCTGCCGAAAGATGCCACGCTGTGCCTGCACGGCGCGGTGGACGCGGCCATCGCCGCTTTCGCCAAGGATGCGGCCTCGCGCCATAACTTGTTGAGAGGTGATCCGCAGCGCCCTTTGCTGGAACCGGGAGAATTGTTTCTGGACGGGGAGCAGTTCTTCATCCGCGTGAAAAATTTTGCAAGGGTGGATGTGATTGCCACGAGTGCCTCCTCCCCCGACCCCTCTCCCGGGAGGAGAGGGAGTCAGAGTTCGACTCGCCCAACGGGAGAGGGGCTGGGGGTGAGGGAAGACTCTAAAAACATCACCCCGTGCGCGACTTCCCCCATCCCTCCCATCGCCGTGGATCGCCGCGCCGAAATCCCCACCCACGCCTTCCGGAATTTTCTGCAAGCCTACCCCGGCCGCGTGCTGTTGCTCGCCGACAGCCTCGGCCGGCGCGAAATCATGTCCGGCTATCTCAGGGAATACGGCCTCGCGCCTGCCGTGTGCGAGGACTACGCATCTTTCCTCGCCGGTGGCGAGAAATTCATGCTCGGCGTCGCGCCGGTGCAAAACGGCTTCATCCTTACTGCAGAAAACATTGCTGTCGTCACCGAGACCGAGTTGTATGCCGCGCAACCGCGCAACCGCGCAACCCGCGCCGCGAAGAAGAGCAACGTCGAAGGCATGTTGCGCGACCTGTCCGAGCTCAAGCCGGGCGATCCGGTGGTGCACGAGCAGCACGGCATCGCGCGCTATCGCGGCCTGGTCAACCTCGACCTCGGCGAAGGCGAAAACGAATTCCTGTTGCTGGAATATGCGGGCGAAGACAAGCTGTATGTGCCGGTGTCGGAACTGCATGTGATCAGCCGTTACAGCGGCGGCGCGGCGGAAGCCGCCCCCCTGCACAAGCTGGGCAGCGGGGTCTGGGACAAGGCCAAGCAGCGCGCGATGAAACAGGTGCGCGACACCGCCGCCGAACTGCTCAACCTCTACGCCCAGCGCGCCTTGCGCAAGGGCCACGCATTCAGGCTTACCCAGCACGACTATGAAGCATTCGCCGCCGGTTTCGGTTTTGAGGAGACCGCCGACCAGGCCGCCGCCATCGAGGCGGTGCTGCTAGACCTGCAATCCGGCAAGCCGATGGATCGGCTGATCTGCGGCGATGTTGGTTTTGGCAAGACCGAGGTCGCGCTGCGCGCCGCCTTCGTCGCGGTGATGGACGGCAAACAGGTGGCGGTGCTGGTGCCCACCACATTGCTCGCCGAGCAACACTTCCAGAATTTCAGCGACCGCTTCGCCGACTGGCCGATCAAGATCGCCGAGCTGTCGCGCTTCCGCTCCGCCAAGGAAGTGGCGCAGGCGCTGAAGGATCTGGCCGACGGCAGGCTGGACATCGTGATCGGCACGCACAAGCTGATCCAGAAAGAGGTGAAGTTCCATAATCTGGGTCTGGTCATCCTCGACGAAGAGCACCGCTTCGGCGTGCAGCAGAAAGAACGCCTAAAGGCTTTGCGCGCAGAAGTGGATGTTTTGACTTTAACCGCCACGCCGATCCCGCGCACGCTGGCGATGTCGCTGGAAGGCCTGCGCGATTTCTCGGTGATCGCCACCGCGCCGCAGCGCCGCCTGTCCATCAAGACCTTCGTCAGCAACTACAGCGCGGGCGTGATCCGCGAAGCGGTGCTGCGCGAATTGAAACGCGGCGGGCAGGTGTACTTTCTGCACAACGAAGTGGACACCATGCCCAACATGCTGGAGAAACTGGAGACACTGTTGCCGGAAGCACGCATCCGCGTGGCACACGGCCAGATGGGCGAGCGCGATCTGGAAGCGGTGATGCGCGACTTCCACCACCAGCGCTTCAACGTGCTGCTGTGTTCCACCATCATTGAAACCGGCATCGACGTGCCGACCGCCAACACCATGCTCATCAACCGCGCCGACCGCTTCGGCCTGGCGCAGTTGCACCAGTTGCGCGGCCGCGTCGGGCGCTCGCACCACCAAGCCTATGCCTACCTGCTGGTGGATAGCCTGGACGGCCTCACCGCGCAGGCGAAGAAACGCCTGGAAGCGATCCAGGCGATGGAACAGCTCGGTTCTGGTTTCTATCTGGCGATGCACGACCTGGAAATTCGCGGTGCGGGCGAAGTGCTGGGCGAATCGCAGAGCGGCGAGATGCAGGAGATCGGTTTCTCGCTCTACAACGACATGCTCAACGCCGCGATCAAGTCGCTCAAGTCCGGCAAGGAGCCGGACATGGCGCACCCGCTGGGCGTCACCACCGAGATCAACCTGCATTCCCCCGCCCTGCTGCCCAACGATTACTGCGGCGACATCCACCAGCGCTTGGTGGTCTATAAACGCCTCGCCAACTGCGACACCCAGCAGGATCTCGACGACATGCAGCAGGAACTCATCGACCGCTTCGGCCTGCTGCCCGAGCCGGCGCAAACCCTGCTCGACAGCCACCGCCTGCGCATCCTCGCCAAGCCATTGGGCATCGCCAAAGTGGATGCCTCAACGGAAGACATCGTGATCCAGTTCGTCCCCGCCCCGCCGATCGACCCGATGAAAATCATCAGCCTGATCCAGAGCAAACGGCATATCAAGATGGCGGGGCAGGACAAACTGAAGATCGATTTGAAGTATGGGGATTTGCCACAGCGGGTGCTGGCGATCAGGAATTTCTTTGCGGCACTGCAGTAGTCCGTTTTGCATCGTGACCCATTCGGCCGGGCCGCAATCAAGCCATTTTTAATGAACGGCGAATTGCCATGTCTATCTCCCGATGCAATAAATGCGGCACGATCACCGAACATGCGTAGGAAATGACCGGACAGAACTTCAGGGCGCCTCTAAAAATTCAAAGTTCCAAGCAAGACAAGGCGTGAATAAAAAATTGCGACGCCGCATATAAGTGATATGCAAGGAGTAATTTTTTGTGAGCAACGCAGTATTGCGACGAAATCTGGATTTTTAGAGGTGCCCTTCAGTTGTGTTCGGTGTGAAACTTCCAACCCGATCTATGACACGGTCTTATTCGTGAACAAACTGCTGGAACAGTTCTTCGCCCGGCGCAACGAACTGAATGCGCTTCGAACATCTTCACTCCAGCCACAAGACGCGGGAAAACACAGCAATATTGTCGACATACACAATTCCGATTGGTTAAGTCTGGAGACACAACAGCGCCCTGACTCATCTGGACAAAAAATCAGCCGAAGACGCCAAAGCGCTAGAATCCTTCGCCCGAAAACTCCACAAATATTCCCTGGTCGCCCGCTGCTTCAACAACAAGGAAGAGAAGAACCTTCGCCTTGTCCTGCAAAACGCCCCCAACGTCCGGCTTTTTTTTGCGGGGGAATGGCTTGAGTGGTTCGCGCTGATGACAGGCTTGAGGTTATGCCGGGAGCACAGGGTTGAATTCTCCTGCGCACGGAACTTGATACTTTCGTTTTTGCCCAAAGAAAAGGAGAACTGGATGTTTTCTTTTTGATCAACAAAACCCGTCCGCTCTATATCGAATGCAAGACCGGAGAATTCCGGCAGGACCTCGACAAATACATGGCGCTCCGCAAGCGCCTGAACATTGGACGGAAATACTTCATCCTCTGTGTGCTGGATCTCGATGCGGAGCAATGCAAGGGATTAAGCGCCATGCATGGCATGACCCTTGTCAATGTCGAGACGCTTGGTCATCATCTCTCAACGCTGATATAACGCCACTCCGACAAGTTTTGACAACCAAGGCGCCCGCACCGGAAGCGCGCCACGGGTCGGCGGCACGGATAAAAATCGAATTGTCCGGCGGCGTATTTCATTCTCGTTCAGGCGATGTAAAACAGAATCGCGCAGTAGTGCAGCGCGCTACCGGCGAGCACGAACAGGTGCCAGATCCCGTGCCAGTGGCGAAACTTTTCATCGTAGAGATAGAAGACGATGCCGCCGGTGTAGGCGGCCCCGCCCGCCGCCAGCAGGATGAAGCCCGGCGTGCCGAGCATTTCCAGCAAGGGCATGACGGCGACGAGGGCGACCCAGCCCATCAGAATGTAGATCAGCATGGATAGCCAGCGTGACTTTTTGGCGAACCACAACTCCTGAAATATTCCCAGCAACGCCAGCCCCCACACCACGCCGAACAGCGACCAACCCCACGGCCCGCGCAGGCTGACCAGGGTGAATGGCGTGTAGGTTCCGGCGATCAGCAGATAAATGGCGTTATGGTCGAATTTCTGCAGGAGAGTTTTGAGCCGGCCCGGCTTGGCGTTGTGATACAGGGTGGAAAAGCCGTACAGCGACACCAGCGTCACCGCGTAGATCGAGAAGCTGACGATCTTCCATACATCGCCGCTGAATGCCCCCAGCACGATCAGCACCGACCCGCCGATCAGCCCCAACAGCGCGCCAAGCAGATGGGTCCAGGTGTTGAAGCGTTCACCGTATTGCATGAAAATCCGGACGTGCGGTTAAGCGGCCACCGCGCCGGCGGCATGGCGCTCGATCACCTTGTCGATGAAGTTGCGCAGAAAACCTTCGGTCTGCGCGCCGTGGAAACGGTCGATCTCGACCCCGTGGCTGTAGGCGATGACAGTGGGAAAGCCGCGCACCTTGTGGCGCCCGGCGATCTTCATGTTCTCGTCGGCATCCACCACGCCAAGGTAAAACTTGCCGTCGTATTCGAACACCATCTTGTGCAGCAGCGGTGCCAGCACCCGGCACGGCGCGCACCATTCTGCGCTGATGTCGAGCAGCACCGGCAATGCCTCCGAGCGCGCCAGCACCAATTGATCGAAACTGTCTTCTTCCACGTTGTACGAGTAATCGCTCATCTCTTCCCTCATTACGTTGCCCGCTTGTAATAATCCCGCAGCCTGAAACCGAGCGCGAAAAGCACGCCAAAATAGGCCGCCATGCCGCCGATCACCAGCGCGGATAAATGGATGATGCGCGGCCAGCCGCGCGCCTCAAGCCAGTGCTGTTCGCTGCCCATGCCGAACCACAGCAACACACCGAGCGCCAGCAGGGCAATGCCAAGCTTGCCAAAAAACCGCGGCCAGCCGGGTTCGGCGCGATAGATGCCGGCCTTGCGCAGGAATCGGTACAGGACAGCCGCATTCAGGCACGCGCCGAGGCCGATGGACAGGGCCAGTCCGGCATGGGCAAGACCGAGACCGAACACGAACACGACATTCATCAGCTGGGTTGCGATCAGGGTGACCACGCCGATCTTGACCGGGGTGCGGATGTTCTGCCGCGCATAAAAGCCGGGGGCGAGGATCTTGACCAGAATCAGGCCGATCAGGCCGATGCTGTAGCCCACCAGCGCGCTGCGCGACATCAGCACGTCATGCGCATCGAACGCGCCATATTGGAAGAAGGTCGCCAGCAGCGGCACGCCGATCATGCCCAGCGCCAGCGCGGCAGGCAACGCCAGCAAAAAGGTCAGGCGCAAGCCCCAGTCCAGCATGCGCGAATATTCCGCCGTGTCGTTGTTCGCGTGCAACTTTGACAGCGACGGCAGCAGAATGGTGCCCAGTGCCACCCCCAGCAGGCCGGTGGGAAACTCCATCAGACGGTCGGCGTAATACAGCCAGGACACGCTGCCGGCGACCAGGAAGGAGGCGAACACGGTATTCAGGATCAGGCTGATTTGCGCAATGGAAACGCCGAACGCGGCCGGCCCCATCTGGCGGATGACGCGGCGCATCCCTTCATGGCGCGGATTGAAACGCGGGCGCGGCAGCATGCCGATCTTGCGCAGGAACGGAATCTGGAACGCCAGCTGGACGATACCGGCGACGAACACCGCCCACGCCAGCGCCAGGATGGGCGGGTCGAAATACGGCGCCGCCCACAGCGCGCCGCCGATGAAACACAGGTTGAGCAGGATGGGCGCGAACGCCGGCACCCAGAATTTGTTGTAGGTGTTGAGGATGCCCGCCGCGACCGCCACCAGCGAAATGAAGAAAATATAGGGCATCGTGATGCGCAGCAATTGCACGGTGAGATCGAATTGTTCGCCGTTGCGGGCAAAGCCGGGCGCGCTGAGATAGACCAGAACCGGCGCGGCGAGGATGCCGACGAGGGTAACCACAAACAAAATGAGCGCCAGTAGGGTGCTGACGTGATCGACCAGCAGGCGGGTCTCGTCCTTTCCCTTGCGGTTGCGGTATTCGCCGAAGATGGGCACAAAGGCCTGCGAGAAAGCCCCCTCGGCGAACAGGCGGCGCAGCAGATTGGGCAGCTTGAAGGCAACAAAAAAGGCGTCGGTCGCCATTCCGGCGCCGAAAATACGCGCGATCAGCACGTCGCGGCCGAAGGCCAGCACGCGCGAAACCAGGGTCAGGCCGCTGATGGTAACCAGCGCCTTGAGCAGGTTCATGCCGCCAATCCCCCTGTTTTTATTGCCATCATCCGAATGTGCCGCCGTTTTATAAATGCCGCGCATCATATCATTCCGCCCCGCCACCCCCGGCGCGCTCCAGTGCCCAAAACTACGGGTTGCAAAATACGGGACGGCTCCCTATAATGCGCGCCTTTTTACGCAAGCCGAATTCCGAGGAGTCATAGATGGCCAATACCGCACAAGCCAAGAAACGCGCACGTCAGGCAACGCAGCAGCACGCGCACAACAGCACATTGCGCTCCGAAATGCGCACTGCCATCAAGAAAGTCATCAAGGCCGTGCAGACGGGCGACAAGGCCGCCGCGCAGGAAGTGTTCCGCGCCTCGACCAGCGTGGTGGATTCCATCGCCGACAAGAAGATCATCCACAAGAACAAGGCCGCCCGCCACAAGAGCCGACTGTCCGCCGCCATCAAGGCAATGGCCTGATCTTTATTGCAGCCAATCCCTGCAAGCTGAAGGCCGACAGCGCTGTCGGCCTTTTTTGTTTATAGTTGCATCAGAAAAACAACAAGACCGGAAACCCTGTCATGTCACATTTGATGAACACCTATTCCAGACAAGCCGTCGCATTTTCCCACGGCGAAGGCGCATGGCTATTTGACACCGATGGCAAGCGCTATCTCGACGCCTTGTCCGGCATCGCCGTCAACACGCTGGGGCACGCGCACCCGCGCTTTACCGCCGCGCTCAAAGCACAGATCGACCGCCTGATCCACACCTCCAACGTTTATCAGATTCCGCTGCAGGAGCAGCTGGCCGCCAAACTCTGCGCCGTGTCCGGCATGCAGGAAGTGTTCTTTGGCAATTCCGGTTGCGAGGCGAACGAGGCCGCGATCAAGCTGGCTCGCCTGTATGGGCGTAATCGGGGAATAGATAATCCCGCCATCATCGTGATGGAAAAATCCTTCCACGGGCGCACCTTGGCCACCCTCTCGGCCACCGGCAACCGCAAGGTACAGGCCGGTTTCGAGCCGCTGGTCAAAGGTTTCGTGCGCGTGCCTTACGACGATCTGGAGGCCGTGCGCCAGGTGGCACAGAACGACCGCAACGTTGTCGCCGTGCTGGTCGAGCCGATCCAGGGCGAGGGCGGCATTCGCACGCCGGATGCGGGCTATCTGCAAGGGTTGCGCGAGATTTGCGATGCGCAGAACTGGCTGCTGATGCTGGACGAGGTGCAATGCGGCATGGGCCGCACCGGGCGCTGGTTCGCCCACCAGCACAGCGCCATTCTGCCCGACGTGATGACGCTGGCCAAAGGCCTGGGTTCCGGCGTGCCGATCGGTGCCTGCCTGGCTGCGGGCAAAGCAACGGGCACCTTCAAGCCGGGAAATCACGGCTCGACCTTTGGCGGCAATCCGCTGGCCTGCACCGCCGGCATCGCCACCCTCGACATCATCGAACAGGACGGCTTGCTCGCCCATGCGGAACAGATCGGGCAAATGATCCGTGACGATCTCGCCGCCGCGTTGCAGGGTGTCAACGGCATCACGACAATCCGCGGGCAGGGACTGATTCTCGGCATCGAACTGGACAAGCCCTGTGCCGAACTGGTCGGGCACGGACTGGATAACGGACTGCTCATCAACGTCACCGCCGACAGCGTGATCCGCCTGCTGCCGCCGCTGATCCTGAGCCGGGAAGAGGCACAGCAACTGGTAAACCGCCTGGTCTCCCTGATCAAAGACTTTTTGCAATCCTGACGGAAACGCATCATGGCAGCGAACATCAAGCACTTTTTGCAGTTCAGGGATTTTTCCCGCGCGGAGTTTAAATATCTGTTCGAGCGCACCCGCATCATCAAGGAACGCTTCAAGGACTACCAAAAATACTGGCCGCTGGAAGACCGCACGCTGGTGATGATCTTCGAGAAGGCCAGCACGCGCACGCGTTTGTCGTTCGAGGCCGGCATGCACCAGCTCGGCGGCTCCGCAATCTATCTGAACACGCGCGATTCCCAACTGGGACGTGGCGAGCCGGTGGAAGATGCCGGCCAGGTCATCTCGCGCATGAGCGACATCGTGATGATCCGCACCTTCGAGCAGGACATCATCGAACGCTTCGCGCGCAACTCGCGTGTGCCGGTGATCAACGGCCTGACCAACGAATACCACCCCTGCCAGGTACTGGCCGACATCTACACCTACATCGAACATCGCGGCAGCATCACCGGCAAGACGGTGGCGTGGATCGGCGATTCCAACAATATGTGCAATACGTGGCTGCAGGCGGCGGAGATCCTGGATTTCAATGTGCATGTCTCCACCCCGCCCGGCTATGAAGTCGAGCCGGAGCGCGCCGGCCTGTTCGGCGCCAAACATTACGAAGAGTTCGCCGATCCGATGGAAGCCGCCAAGGGCGCCGATCTGCTGACCACCGATGTGTGGACCTCGATGGGCTGGGAAGCCGAGAACGAAGAACGCATGAAGGACTTCGCCGACTGGCAGGTGGACGGCGACATGATGCGCGTCGCCGCCAAGGATGCCGTGTTCATGCATTGCCTGCCCGCGCACCGCGGCGAGGAAGTATCGGCAGAAGTCATCGACGGCCCGCAAAGCGTGGTCTGGGGTGAAGCGGAGAATCGGCTCCACGTACAAAAGGCGCTGATGGAATACCTGTTGCTGGGAAAACTGGACCACTGAACCGGCGGAGAGAAACATGAGAGACACGCTGAAACCCGGCATCCGTTACGAGCACAAATTCATCATTCCGGCGAGCAAGACCGTGCCCGCGCTGTATCCGGAATCGCCGGAATTCCAGGCCATGCCGGAAGTGTTCGCCACCGGCTTCATGGTCGGCTTCCTGGAGTGGGCCTGCATCATGTGCCTCAAAACGCATCTCGACTGGCCGCAAGAGCAATCTCTCGGAACCCACATCAATATCAGCCACGAAGCCGCCACGCCGCCGGGACTGGAAGTGACCGCCACGGTGGAAGTGACCGCGGTCGATGGTCGCCGCATCACCTTCGCCGTATCGGCACACGACAGTGTCGACACCATCGCGCGGGGCACACATGAGCGTTTCGTCATCGACAAGGCGCGTTTTGAAAACAAGCTCCGCAACAAAATAAATTCATAATTCATCACCAGGTAATCATCATGAGCGATATCAAAAAGGCCGTCCTCGCCTACTCCGGGGGACTCGACACCTCAGTCATTCTGAAATGGCTGCAGGATACCTACCAATGCGAAGTGGTCACCTTCACCGCCGACGTCGGCCAGGGTGAAGAGCTGGAACCGGCGCGCAAAAAAGCGCTGCAATTCGGCATTCCCGCGGAGAGCATTTTCATCGACGACCTGCGCGAGGAATTTGTGCGCGATTTCGTGTTCCCGATGTTTCGCGCCAACACCGTGTATGAAGGCGAGTACCTGCTCGGCACCTCGATCGCGCGGCCGCTGATCGCCAAACGCCTGATCGAGATTGCCGCGATGACCGGTGCCCAGGCCATCGCCCATGGCGCAACCGGCAAGGGCAACGACCAGGTGCGTTTCGAGCTCGGCGCTTACGCGCTGAATCCCGACATCAAGATCATCGCGCCGTGGCGCGAATGGGATCTGTTGAGCCGCGAAAAGCTGATGGCGTATGCCGAGAAACACGGCATCCCGGTCGACATGAAACACAAGCAAGGCGGCTCCCCGTATTCGATGGACGCCAACCTGCTGCACATCTCCTACGAGGGCCGCCATCTGGAAGACCCCGCCGCCGAAGCCGAAGAAAGCATGTGGCGCTGGACCGTGTCGCCGGAGAAGGCGCCCGATGCCGCCGAATATCTGGATATCGAATTTGAGCGTGGCGACATCGTGGCGCTGAACGGCAACAAAATGACGCCGGCTGCGATTCTGGCAAAACTGAATGAACTGGGCGGCAAGCACGGCATCGGCCGCCTCGACCTGGTGGAGAACCGCTACGTCGGGATGAAGTCACGAGGCTGTTATGAAACCCCGGGCGGCACCATCATGCTCAAGGCGCACCGCACCATCGAATCGATCACGCTGGACCGCGAAGTGGCCCACCTGAAGGACGACCTGATGCCGCGCTACGCTTCAATGATCTACAACGGCTACTGGTGGAGCCCGGAGCGCCGCACCCTGCAGACCCTGATCGACCATACCCAGCAAACCGTCAACGGCTGGGTGCGCGTCAAACTGTACAAGGGCAACGTCATCGTCGTCGGGCGCGACTCCAGGACCGACTCGCTGTTCGATTCCAGCATCGCCACCTTCGAGGACGACAAGGGCGCCTACGACCAGAAGGATGCGGGCGGTTTCATCAAGCTGAACGCGCTGCGCATGCGCGTCGCGGCCAACCTGCAGAAGAGGAAGTAAAAAATAACCGGGGAGGCGGCATGATCCACGAACTGACCGGAGACATTCTGTTGAGCGGTGCCAAGGCGATCGCCCAGGGCATCGCGCCGAATGACGATTTCATGCACGGCCTGGCACTGCAACTGCGCGAGCGCATGCCGGCGATGTACAAGGATTTCCGCCATTACTGCCACACGCGGCACCCGAAGTCCGGCGAGTTATGGGCATGGATGAGCAGCGACGGGCGCTATCTGGTCAACCTGTTCACCCAGGACGAAGCCTATGCCCATGGCAGCAAACCGGGGCATGCCAGCCTGAACCATGTCAATCATGCGTTGCATGCGCTGCGGACGTTCGCACAGAAGGAAAAGGTCCCCAGCCTGGCTTTGCCGCGCCTTGCCTGCGGCGTCAACGGCCTCGACTGGGCCGCGGTGAAGCCGCTGATCGAGCACCATTTGGGCGATCTTGGCATCCCGCTCTACCTTTATACGAATTATCAAAAAGGCGTCAAAGCCAACGAACCCGCAAAATAAAGGAAAACAGATGTCAGACAAATTCGACAACGTCAGCATGGGCAAAAAAGCCAACGTATTCTTCGACGGCAAGTGCGTGTCGCACTCGGTGTATTTCCCGGACGGCTCGCGCAAGACCTGCGGCGTGATCCTGCCGGGCAGCCAGCTCACCTTTAATGTCGGAGCGCCGGAATTGTTGGAGATCACTGCCGGAACATGCTCCGTGAAAATCGCCGGGGAATCCGCATTCAAACCCTACGCCGCAGGCGATAGCTTCAAGGTGGCCGAAAACGGCGGCTTCGAGATTCACACCGGAGCGGACGCTGTCGATTACGTTTGTAGTTTTGGTTGAAAACCTTTGCCTGCAGATTACGCAGATTTTGAAAAGCTGTTTGTCCGGCAGTTAATCTGCGTAAATCCGTGTAATCTGCGGGCAATCGGTTTTGATTCTATTGGAGTCCGCTATGCCCTCTTTCGATATCGTTTCAGAAGTAGAGAAGACCGAAGTCAAAAATGCGCTCGAACAGACCAACAAGGAAGTCGGCACCCGCTTCGACTTCAAGGGTTCGGATGCGCGCGTGGAACAGGCCGAACTGGTGCTCACCGTGTTCGCCGACAACGAATTCCAGCTCGACCAGGTGCAGGACATCCTCAACGGCAAGCTGGCCAAGCGCGGGGTGGATATCCGCAGCCTCGACATCAGCGACAAGATCGAAAAGGTCAGCGGAAACAAGGTTAAACGCAGTTGCACGGTAAAGGTCGGGGTGGAGATTGAACTGGCGAAAAAGATCGTCAAGCACCTCAAGGACAGCAAGCTCAAGGTGCAGGCCAGCATCCAGGGCGATGCCGTGCGTGTGACCGGCAAGAACCGCGACGACCTGCAGGCGGCCATCGCCTTCGTCAAGAAAACCATTACTGATTTCCCGCTGCAATATCAGAACTTCCGCGACTAAGCGGAATTTTTACAGGTCGGATTTCAAACCGCCCCACAGGGAGATGACATGAAAAAAGCACTGGTATTGTTCGCCGACGGCAGCGAAGAACTGGAAGCCGTCACCGTTATCAACATCCTGCGCCGTGGCGGCATCGATGTCACCGTGGCAGGCCTCACCTCCGGCCCCTTGCGCGGCAGCCGCGGCACCGTGCTGGTGCCGGACACCACCCTGGATAGCGCGCTGGCACAAGAGTACGACCTGATCGTGCTGCCCGGCGGCCTGCCGGGCGCCGATCATCTGCGCGACGATGCGCGGGTGGCCGGTTTGCTGCGCAAGATGCGCGATGCAGGCCGTTACGTGTCAGCCATCTGCGCCGCGCCCTCGGTGCTGGCGCAGGCAGGACTGCTCGACGGCAAGCGCGCCACCTGCTACCCGGGGGCACTGGATGATTTCCCCGCCGTGCAACTACAGACCGCCGCCGTGGTGGAAGACGGAAATCTGATCACCTCGCGCGGTCCCGGCACCGCGATGGATTTTTCCCTCACCCTGCTGGAACGCCTGGCGGGCAAAGCGACACGGGACAAAGTGGAAACCGGACTGGTGCGCTGACACAGATGACGCGATTGCCGCCGTCGCTCATCGCCCTAGCCTTGCAACTGGCGGCCTGTCTGGTCAGTCTCCTCATCGCGGGAGGCTTGGGCTGGCCGCCCATCGCGCTGGCCTTGCTGGCCGGTCTCATCGCCGCTGTCCTGAGCCATTTTTTTGGACTCGCGCGCTGGTGGCTGCCGATACAGCTCCTGTTTGCCCCGGCGCTGGTCATCACCCTCGCCGCCGACATGCCCCCCCTGTTTTTTCTGTTCGGCTTCCTGCTGCTGTTGCTGGTTTACTGGAGCACGTTCCGCTCACAGGTCCCGCTGTACCTGTCCAGCCGCAAGGTGTGGATGGCACTGGAAACCCTGTTGCCCGCCGACCGGCCATTGCGTTTCATCGACATCGGTTCCGGCCTCGGCGGGGTGCTGACCCATCTGGCGCGCGCGCGCCCGGAGAGTCACTTCCACGGCGTCGAAATCGCCCCGCTGCCGTTCATCCTGAGTTGGTTGCGCATCCGCTTGGGCGGTTTCCGCAACTGCACGGTGCGCCGGCAAAGTCTGTGGGACTGCGATCTGGGTGACTATGATGTGGTGTTCGCCTATCTGTCGCCGGTGCCGATGGCGGAACTGTGGCAAAAGGTCGAACGCGAGCTGCATCCCGGTGCTTTATTCATCAGCAATTCATTCAACGTCAGCGATCACCCACCGCAGACGACACGGGAAATTGACGATCTGCACCGATCAAAACTGTATGTCTGGAAAAAATGACGCGCTATTTATCAGTTAGTTATGCGGCATCAGGCAAAAAACTTCCCAAGCCGTAATTTTTTAGCTAGGATGCGCACCTGTTCCCGTAAGACTTCCCGGCAACTCTGCCGTAGCCAACAAACCCATTAACTCCCAACGAGAAAAAATCATGAGCGAACACATCCATTACATTACCGACGACACGTTCACCGCCGAAGTTTTGCAGTCCCCCCTTCCCGTACTGGTGGACTACTGGGCGGAATGGTGCGGCCCCTGCCGCATGATCGCGCCGATCCTGGATGAAATTTCCCAGGAATATGCCGGCCGCCTGAACATCGCCAAGCTGAACGTGGACGAGAACCAGCAGACCCCGCAAAAATACGGCGTGCGCGGCATCCCCACCCTGATGCTGTTCAAAAACGGCAACATCGAAGCGACCAAAGTCGGCGCCCTGTCCAAATCGCAACTCACCGCCTTCATTGACAGCCACATCTGAACCCTTTACTCTTTCGCCCGCGCTTGCCGTGTATCGTTCTGAAACACGGACACAATAAATAAATCCGAAGCAAAACACGGCAGCTGGCGCGAAAATTCCCACAACCCCGCAACACTCTCCCGCAACACTCTATCAACCGCGCTGAAGCGCTCCATTCTGACTATGCATTTATCCGACCTCAAGACCAAACACATCACCGAATTGGTGGAAATGGCCACCACCAGCCAAATCGACAATGCCAACCGCATGCGCAAGCAGGACCTGATGTTCGCGCTGCTGAAAAGTCACGCGAAAAAAGGCGAAAGCATATATGGCGAAGGCACGCTGGAAGTGCTGCCAGACGGCTTCGGCTTCCTGCGCTCGCCCGACACCTCGTATCTGGCCGGACCGGACGACATTTACGTCAGTCCCAGCCAGGTGCGCCGGTTCAATCTGCACACCGGCGATTCGATCGAGGGCGAGATTCGCACACCGAAGGACGGCGAGCGCTACGTGGCGCTGGTCAAGGTGGACAGGGTCAATGGAGAACCGCCGGAGAACGCCAAGAACAAGATCCTGTTCGAGAACCTGACCCCGCTGTTCCCTACCGTTCACATGACACTGGAGCGCGACATCCGCGCCGAGGAAAATATTACCGGACGCATCATCGACATCGTCGCGCCGATCGGCAAAGGCCAGCGCGGATTGCTGGTCGCCTCACCCAAGTCGGGCAAGACGGTGATGCTGCAACATATCGCCCACTCCATCTCGGCCAACAATCCGGACGCCACGCTGATCGTATTGCTGATCGACGAACGCCCGGAAGAAGTGACCGAAATGAGCCGCACCGTGCGCGGCGAAGTGGTCGCTTCCACTTTTGACGAACCCGCCACCCGCCACGTGCAGGTCGCCGAGATGGTGCTGGAAAAAGCCAAGCGCCTGGTTGAGCACAAGAAGGACGTGATCATCCTGCTCGACTCCATCACCCGCCTGGCGCGCGCCTACAACACGGTCATCCCCTCCTCCGGCAAAGTGCTGACCGGCGGCGTCGATGCCAACGCCCTGCAGCGCCCCAAGCGCTTCTTCGGCGCGGCGCGCAACATCGAGGAAGGCGGCTCGCTGACCATCATCGCCACTGCGCTGGTCGATACCGGCAGCCGCATGGACGACGTGATCTACGAGGAATTCAAGGGCACCGGCAACATGGAAATCCATCTGGATCGCCGCATGGCCGAAAAGCGCATCTATCCGGCGATCAACGTCAACCGTTCCGGCACGCGCAAGGAAGAACTGCTGCTCAAGCCCGAAATCCTGCAAAGAATCTGGTTGCTGCGCAAGCTGCTGTACCCGATGGACGAGCTGGAAGCGATGGAATTCCTGCTGGACAAGGTCAAGGCCACGAAAAACAACGCCGAGTTCTTCGACTCGATGCGGCGTTAAGGCACACCATAAAAGGTTTTGACGGGCAAGGCGATTTGGGTATAATGCGCGCCTTTCCGAAAATGAAGTTTCAGTGGAGGCTAACCTTCAGGTTATGCCCTAACTAAAAAAACGCATCAAGTGAGGTCGTTATGTACGCAGTAATCAAAACCGGTGGCAAGCAATATCGCGTTGTCCAGGGCGAAACGCTCAAAATTGAAACCGTTGCCGGCGATGTCGGCGGCGAAATCGTGCTGGACAAGGTGTTGATGGTCGGCAATGGCGACAAGGTCTCCGTCGGCCAGCCCCTGTTGAGCGGCGCCACCGTCAAGGCGACGATCATCGCCAACGGCCGCCACGACAAAGTGACCATCTTCAAGATGCGTCGCCGCAAGCACTACCAGAAGCACCAGGGGCATCGTCAAAACTACACCGAGATCCGCATCGACGGCATCTCCGCTTAAGCAAAGGAGCTAGAACATGGCATCGAAAAAAGGCGGCGGCAGTACCAGTAACGGCCGCGACTCACATTCGAAACGACTGGGCGTCAAGCGCTACGGCGGTGAACTGATCAGCGCCGGCAGCATCATCATCCGCCAGCGTGGCACCCAGGTTCACGCCGGCGACAACGTCGGCATGGGCAAGGACCACACCCTGTTCGCCAAGATCACCGGCACCGTGCAATTTGCGGTCAAGGGCGCGCTCAACCGCAAGACGGTCAGCATCGTCCCCGCGTAAATCAGCACATGCAGTTAGAATGAGCCCTATCGCGAGATAGGGCTTTTTTATTTTTCCTTCGACACGCCCGCTTCTCGGGCTACTCAGGATGAGCGGGATAGAAGGCCATGAAATTCATCGACGAATCAAAAATTGAAGTGATTGCCGGCAACGGCGGTAACGGCGCGGCCAGCTTCCGGCGCGAGAAGTACATCGAGAAGGGCGGACCGGACGGCGGCGATGGCGGTCACGGCGGCAGCGTCTATGCGGTCGCCGACCGCAACATCAACACCCTGGTCGATTACCGCTACGCGCGCATGCACCGCGCAAAGAACGGCGAATCCGGGCGCGGCGCGGACTGCTACGGCAAGGGCGCGGACGACATCATCCTGCACATGCCGGTCGGCACCGTCATCACCGACCTCAACAGCGGCGAAGTGATCGCCGACCTCGCCCGCGACGGCGAGAAAGTTTTGCTCGCCCGCGGCGGCAGGGGCGGCCTCGGCAACCTGCATTTCAAATCCAGCACCAACCGCACCCCGCGCCAATGCACGCCGGGCGAAGAAGGGGAGCGGCGCGAACTGCAACTGGAGCTGAAAGTCCTGGCCGATGTCGGCCTGCTCGGCATGCCCAACGCGGGCAAGTCCACCTTCATTCGTTCCGTCTCGGCTGCCAAGCCCAAAGTCGCCGACTATCCCTTCACCACCCTGCACCCGAATCTGGGCGTGGTGCGCGTGTCCGACCAGAAAAGCTTCGTCATCGCCGACATTCCCGGCCTGATCGAAGGTGCGGCGGAAGGTGCGGGACTCGGCCACCAGTTCCTGCGCCATCTGGCGCGCACCCGCCTGCTCCTGCATCTGGTCGATCTCGCCCCGCTGCACGAAGGTGCCGACCCGGTGCACGAAGCGCATGCGCTGGTCAACGAACTGAAAAAATACGACGAAACGCTCTACAATAAACCGCGCTGGCTGGTACTGAATAAACTCGACCTATTGCAGGACCGCGAAGAAAAAGTCGCCGCTTTCCTTGAGGCCTACGGCGAAGGCACGCGCCACTTCACCATCTCCGCCATCAACGGCGAGGGCTGCAAGGAAATGACTTACGCCATCATGGAACACCTGGACCGGGTCGCGGCACAAGAACAGGAAGCGGTCAGCGACAGCGCGCAGGAAAGCGGAATCGATATCTACGACCCATCGCTATGAAAACCGTACTGACACAAGCCCGTCGCATCGTCGTCAAAGTCGGCAGCAGCCTGGTCACCAACAGTGGCGCCGGTCTGGACCTGCGGGCTATCGGCAATTGGGCGCAGCAAATTTCCGCCCTGCGCGCGCACGGCTGCGAGGTGCTACTCGTCTCCTCCGGCGCCATCGCCGAGGGTATGCAACGCCTCGGCTGGAAACAACGCCCCGGCGCGGTGCATGAATTGCAGGCGGCGGCAGCCGTCGGCCAGATGGGGCTGGTGCAAGCCTACGAAAGCGCATTCCGCGAGCACCACCTGCTCGCCGCGCAAGTGTTGCTCACCCACGCCGACCTGGCCGACCGCGAACGCTATCTGAATGCGCGCTCCACCCTGCGCACCCTGCTCAACCTCGGCGTCATACCGATCATCAACGAGAACGACACCGTGGTCACCGACGAGATCAAATTCGGCGACAACGACACCCTCGGCGCGCTGGTCACCAACCTGATCGAAGCCGACACGCTGGTCATCCTCACCGACCAGACCGGCCTGTTCACCGCCGACCCGCGCACAGACAGCAGCGCCACCCCCATCCGTGAAGCGCAGGCGGGCGACGGCAAACTGGAGCTGATGGCCGGCGGCACGGGCAGCCACATCGGGCGCGGCGGCATGATCACCAAGGTGCTCGCTGCCAAACGCGCCGCGCGCAGCGGCGCGCACACCGTCATCGCCTCCGGCCATAAAAAAGACGTGTTGCCGCGCCTGCTGCAAGGCGAAGCCATCGGCACCCTGCTGCTCGCTCCCGCCCTCGCGCTGGATGCGCGCAAGCAATGGCTGGCCGACCACCTGCAGGTCAGCGGCAAACTGACTTTGGATGACGGCGCGGTGCGCGCCCTGCGCCAGGAAGGCAAAAGCCTGCTCCCCATCGGCGTCACCGGTGTCGGCGGCAACTTCCAGCGCGGCGCGGTCGTCGCCCTCCTCGACGGCGACGGCCGCGACATCGCGCGCGGCCTGGTCAACTACAGCGCCGACGAAGCCCGCCTCATCGCCAGAAAACCCAGCAGCGAGATCGAAGCCATCCTCGGCTATATCGACGAGCCGGAACTGATCCACAGAGACAATCTCGTATTACTTTGAAGAAGCAAAACAAAGTTGCGGAACAAACCAACTGAAAAAAGCTGAACCGCGAGGCAGTCGGCAAAGCCACAATTTGATTCTGCGGTAATACTATCCAACCAAAGCAAAGAGCCGCATATAGCGGCTCTTTCATTTGGTGCATCTTTCAGCTTGTTAGCGGTCAGAGCACAAATCCCAATCTACTGGTGGGTGGCATCCTAGTTCCCAGAATCGATATCGTCAAGAAATTCGTAATAGAATCCCACACTCACACAAAGGGGGCAACATGCAAAATAGGATGCGTTATCGCCTGGCGCTTGATTTGGGTTCCACCTCACTTGGCTGGGCAATGATTCGACTGAATGCCGACAACCAACCATGCGCCGTCATTAAAGCGGGCGTCCGCATCTTCTCCGATGGCCGCAATCCAAAGGATGGATCCTCACTGGCCGTTACCCGCCGAGAAGCGCGCGCCATGCGCCGCAGGCGCGACCGCCTGCTGAAACGCAAGGCGCGCATGTTGCGCACGCTCATTGAATACGGCTTCTTCCCCGCAGAAGAAGTGCAGCGCAAGGCATTGGAAACTCTGAACCCTTATGTGCTGAGAGCCAAAGGCTTGGATGAAGCTCTGAGTCCTGCAGAATTTGGCCGCGCGCTTTTCCACATCAACCAGCGGCGCGGCTTCAAGAGCAATCGCAAAACAGACAAAAAAGATAATGACAGCGGCGCACTGAAAACTGCAATCAGCAAACTGCGCGAAACGCTCAAAACAGAAAACTACCGCACAGTCGGCGAATGGTTATACAAGCGCGACTTGGCTGGCAAGCCCGTGCGCGCCCGTTATCACCAGGACAAAGAGATCAAGGAAGACGGCAAGACAAGGATAAACAAGTATTACGACCTCTATATCGATCGCGCGATGATCGAGCATGAGTTTGACGAACTCTGGAGGAATCAAGCCGAACTGAACCCCTCACAATTCAACGAGAAAGCCCGTGACGACCTGAAAGACGTACTGTTGCATCAACGTCCACTCAAACCCGTCAAGCCTGGGCGTTGCACGCTCATGCCGGATGAGGAACGCGCCCCGCTGGCTCTGCCCACCACCCAGCGTTTCCGCATGTATCAGGAGGTGAACAACCTGCGCATCCTGCGAAATGGGCTGAAGGAAGAACCATTAACCTTGCAACAGCGTGACACGCTCATCACCGCACTGGAAGAAAACAACAAATGTACATTCACGAAAATCAAGAAGCTGCTCGGCGTAGGCGGGGCGGTGAAATTCAACTTTGAAGACCCAAAACACGAAGAACTAAAAGGCAATACCACTAGCGCAATCCTTGGCAAGAACGAACACTTCGGGCCTGCATGGTTCAAACTCAACGAAACCGAGCAGGATGCCATTGTGATGCAACTTCTCACGGAAGAAAACGAAGGCAAGCTCGTGCACTGGCTGCAAAATGAAACTGGAGTTGATGAACAGCACGCCGAAGCAATCGCCAATGCAGGCCTGCCAGAAGGCTATGGCAGTCTATGCGCCAAAGCGCTTGCGCTTATCCTGCCGGAGTTGCGCAAAGATGTCGTAACGTATGACAAGGCGGTACAGGCCGCAGGCTTTGAACATCACAGCAAACTCACCACCAATTCAGAAATTCCTGGTGTCACCGTCAAAGTGGAAATCATCGATCAGGATACGGGTGAGATCAAGGCATTCCATATTCACAAGGAACTGCCTTACTACGGCGAATACCTACAGCGTCATGTTGGCTTTGGTAGCGGCAAACCGGAAGACTCACCCGAGAAACGCTACGGCAAAATCGCCAATCCGACCGTGCATATTGGTTTGAATCAGACCCGACTGGTCGTGAATTCCCTCATCAAGCGCTACGGACATCCCAGCGAAGTAATTGTCGAGGTGGCTCGTGATTTGAAACAAAGCCGGGAACAACGCAAGGAAGAACAGGAGCGGCAGGCCAAGAATCAAAAACGCAATGAACGTCTCCGCAAGGAGGCCGCAGGAATACTGAATATCAGCGAAGAACAGGTACACCGAGACGACATCGAGAAGATGATTTTGTGGGAAGAACTGAGCGATGATATCGCCGATCGGAAATGTCCTTATTCCGGCACCCCAATCAGCGCCACGATGGTATTGAGCGATGAAGTTGAAATCGAGCATATCCTACCATTTTCACAAACCCTGGACGACAGCCTCAATAACAAAACCGTGGCGATGCGCAAAGCGAATCGGGTCAAAGGCAACCGAACCCCTTGGGATGCAAGGCAGGATTTTGCTAATCAAGGCTGGAACTTTGAGGACATCGTTGCACGTGCCGGCAATATGCGCAAAGAAAAGCGCTATCGCTTTGCCGAAGATGGTTACCAACGCTGGCTCAAGGATGACAAGGGATTTTTGGCACGCGCGCTGAATGACACACGCCATCTTAGTAAAGTTGCGCGTGAATACCTGAACTTGATCTGTCCCAATACGCGCGTCATTCCAGGTCGCATGACGGCCATGTTGCGCGGCAAATTCGGCCTAAACGACGTACTCGGCCTCCACGGGGAAAAGAACCGCAACGACCACCGCCATCACGCGGTTGATGCCTGCGTCATTGCGGTAACAGATCAAGGGCTTCTGCAACGCTTTGCCAAAGCCAGCGCCAGCGCGCGCGAACAACAACTCAATCGCCTGGTGGAGAACATGCCACTGCCATGGGAAAGTTATCGGGAGCATGTGCAACGTGCGATTGAAAATATCTGGATTAGCCATCGTCCAGACCATGCTTATCAAGGCGGAATTTTTGATGCCACCATTTATGGATTGAGAGGGGAAGGCAAGGCGACCTACAGGCAAGAAATTGATGGTCAACGCCAGAGGCCTATCTTAAACCGTGATGTTGTTAGCTTCACAGATGATAAAGCTAAATCACTGAATGGCTATCGCCACGGGCTACTTGAGAATGGCTCCCCCAAACCTTACATGGGACTGTGGAGCAGAAGCAATTACTGCATTGAAATCATCAGAACAGAAAATGCTGGATGGACGGCTGAAGTTATAGAACGCTACCGTGCATACCAGATTGTTGCTCAATTCGGAGAGGCCAGACTACATCATCCGACCTTAAGCATTAGTGAGCAACCATTGGTCATGCGGTTGTTGATTGGCGATTATGTTCGCGCAGAAGTTGATGGAATAACGCAATTGATGTGCGTACTGAAAATCAACAGCACAGGTGCAATTACATTCGTGCTACACAATGAATCAAATATCAGTGCGCGTTATACCGCAAAGCTTGCGGCACAGAAGGGTCGGAAGGCGGGAAAGCCATTCAATTTGTCGGCGTTAGAAGACAACTTCTTCCAGAAAAGTATTTCGCCAGATAGTCTGCGCGGCTTCAGAGCCCGACGCGTAACCATCTCTCCCATCGGCGAGTTGCGCGATCCCGGCTTCAAGGAATAAGGGAAATGATAGGCCGCATCGTCGAAGTGGCGGATGACAAGCGGCATCTGTTTCTCTCGCGCGGTTTTCTTGTGGTGCAAGATACCGAAGGTGATCGCAAAGAGTTGGGGCAGGTTCCGCTGGATGATATCGCTGCCGTGATCGCTAATGCCCACGGACTGAGCTATACCAACAATCTGCTGGTGGCACTGGCAGAGCGTTGCGCCCCGTTTGTGTTATGCGCCGCCAACCATAATGCGGTCGGGATGGTGATGACCATCGACGGCAATTATCAGCAGGCCAAACGGTTTGACGCGCAACTCGCCGCCACACAACCATTGATCAAGCGCATGTGGGCAGACATCGTCAAATCCAAACTCCAGCAACAAGCCGCTGCGCTTGAGGCCGCAGGTGCTCCATTTGTTCCGCTGCAAGCACTGGTGCGCAAAGTTCGCTCGGGTGACCCGGAGAATTTCGAGGCGCAAGGCGCCAAGCGCTATTGGGGGTTATTGTTTGGCGAAGACTTTCGCCGTGATCAGCAAGGTGGCGGCATTAACGCCATGCTCAACTATGGATATACAGTTCTTCGTGCTGCCACCGCACGCGCGATCGTCGCGGCTGGGCTGCACCCCACCATCGGGCTGCACCACAGCAACGAAGGCAACGCCATGCGTTTGGTGGACGACTTGATGGAGCCGTTCAGGCCGGTGATTGACTTGAAGGTTTGGCAACTCCAGCGGCAAGGGGAAACAATGATCACGCCCGAAAGCAAACGCGCCCTGGTCAAAACTTTATATGACGACATGCAAACCAGCGCAGGTGCAACCCCGGTGATGGTGTGCGCACAAAAACTTGCGATCTCTTTGGCGCAAGTTTTCATGGGAGAAAAAGACAAGCTCGATCTTCCACTGCCGGGGCTACCGCTCAATCTCGCGTCGTCATTGCAGGATGATTAGCACAAGATGCTCTCGGGGTATCGCCTTATGTGGGTCGTGGTGATGTTCGATTTGCCGGTTGTCGAAAAGGCCGAACGCAAAGCCGCCACGGACTTTCGAAATGCACTGCTCGACATGGGTTTCGAGATGTCACAGTTTTCGGTTTATATGCGTTTTTGCAGCAGTCAGAGCCAAGTGGACACCTATTGCACACAGGTCGAAAAATCCTTGCCCGCGGGCGGCAAAGTCAACATACTGCAGTTCACCGACAAACAGTACGAACGCATCCTCACATTCAGAGGAAAAGCCAAACAACCCGCTCTCAAATCGCCGGATCAATACGAGTTATTCTGATGGAACACGTTGTTTCTTTCCCGCAAAAACACGACAATCACCCGGTGAATCAGGTGGTTGTCGTGTTGCGAGTTTAGCAGATTGGGATTTGTGCTCTGACCGGAACGGTTGCGTACTCCGACTGCTCAATCGTGGAAGTTTAGCAGATTGGGATTTGTGCTCTGACCGGAACCATGATGTAGCCGTCGATTCTGTAGCCCAAAGTTTAGCAGATTGGGATTTGTGCTCTGACCGGAACTTGCTGGATGCGCCGGATGATCGGCTGGCGAGTTTAGCAGATTGGGATTTGTGCTCTGACCGGAACTGTAAGTACCGAGAATAGCGGAT
>Ga0210039_1000493_pt1 | contig 41459 bp, 29 predicted proteins | sample CryGeyCG2114_250_3_FD_185460 | JGI IMG/M metagenome (GOLD analysis project Ga0210039, IMG submission 185460) | Groundwater microbial communities from aquifer - Crystal Geyser CG17_big_fil_post_rev_8/21/14_2.50 (SPAdes) (version 2) | ecosystem: Environmental > Aquatic > Deep subsurface >...
AAACCCTATTTATACTTATACCGCTGCAGGTACTTATAATGCCTCGCTTACCGTTACCTCTGATAGTGGCTGTATTGGAACCATTACACTTCCTGTTACTGTGTTTCCTAATCCAACAGCCGCATTTACTACTGCAGATATTTGTGAGAATTTGACTGCTGGATTTACAGACCAATCGGTAGGTAATGGAGGCGTCATTAATCAATGGGATTGGGATTTTGATTTTATAACACCAATACATACAACGGATGATGTAAACCAAAACCCTACTAATAACTATATTGCAGGATCCTATATCGTTGAATTAATTGTTACTACTCAAGCAGGTTGTGCCGATACGGTAAGTAATCCTATCACCATTCATCCAATGCCAAATGCTATTTATACCTTTACTGATGAATGTTTTGGAACAGCAATTGATTTTGTTGATAATTCTAATGTTTCAACAGGAAATATAGCCGCTTGGAATTGGACTTTTGGAAATACGAATACGTCAAACACCCAAAGTCCTTCTGAAATGTATGCTAATGATGGGCAGTATAATGTAACCCTAATTGTTACCACAGATCAGAATTGTAAAGATACAGTTACACAAACAGTAAATGTTTGGCCACTACCTGTCGTAGATTTCACACCTGTTGATGTTTGCCTTAATTTTAATACACAATTTACAGATTTATCTACTGTAACCTTAGGGTCTAATGTGCTTTGGACATGGGATTTTGATGATGGAACGCCTTTAAATAATTCTCAGAATCCTATTCATACTTATACAAATGATGGAACATACCAAGCACAGCTTATGGTAACCACCAACTATGGCTGTAAAGATTCATTAACCAAAACAGTAACAGTTCATCCATTACCACAAGTTAGTTTTATTGCTAGTGTTTTAGATAGCTGTTCGCCTGTTATTGTAGATTTTACAGACCTTTCGGTAATAAATGCACCTGGAAATAATGTAACTTGGAATTGGAATTTTGGAGATGCAGGAACTTCTTCTCAACAACACCCAAATGCAATTTCATTTACTAATTCTTCACATACCTCCGTTGCTTCTTATGGAATTAGTTTAACTGTTATTTCAGATATGGGTTGTGTTGGAAAAGATTCCATTACTAACATGATAAAATCTTATCCTATACCTACAGCAAGCTTTAGTTATGGTCCTGCCCCAACAAATATCTATGACAGCGAAATAGACTTTACTGATAATTCCATAATTGCCAGTCAGTGGCTTTGGGATTTGGGTGATGGAGCATCTTCAACAGAACAAAACCCAGTTCATCTTTATGCTGATTCGGGTTTATATACTGTAATTCTCTATATGGAAAACATATATGGATGTGAAGATACTACTGAAAAAATAATTAAAATTAATCCTGTTTTTGCAATTTGGATTCCTAGTGCATTTTCGCCTGATGACGATAATATAAATGACTTCTTTTATGCTCAAGGCTACGGAATTAAACAACTTGAAACTTTAGTTTTTGATAGATGGGGAGAAGTTGTGTTTGAAGGCTACCAATTAGACTCTAAATGGGATGGTATTTATAAAGGAACATTAGCTAAAACTGAGGTTTATTCTTATAAAATTAGAGCTTTAGATATTTTTAATGAATGGCATGAATTTATAGGTAAAGTAACTTTAATGAAATAAAACTCATCTTCAGTATTATAAAAAGCCATAGGAATTTAATTCCTATGGCTTTTTGATTTATTTTTCGGGTTAATATGCGTAATATTGGAGTCTAAATAAAACCTTTATTATGTCAGAAAAAAAAGAGTCCATCAATAATTATATTGCTTCAAATAAACAACGATTTTTAAATGAACTTATGGAATTATTGAAAATTCCTTCAATAAGTGCTGATTCAAATTACAATAACGAAACACTTAGAACTGCTCAAGAAGTAGAAAAGAGATTTATTGAAGCTGGAGCAGAGCATGTAGAAATCTGTCCAACAGCTGGTCATCCTATTGTTTATGCTGATAAAATAATTGACACTAATTTACCAACCGTTTTAGTTTATGGACATTATGATGTTCAACCACCAGATCCAATTAATTTATGGACTTCTCCACCTTTTGAACCAATAATTAAAAAAACAGAAATACATCCTGAAGGAGCAATTTTTGCAAGAGGAGCTTGTGATGACAAAGGACAAATGTTTATGCATATCAAAGCATTTGAAGTGATGATGAAAACAAATTCACTTACTTGCAATGTGAAGTTTATGATAGAAGGTGAAGAAGAAATAGGCTCAAAAAACTTAGAAACTTATGTAAAACAAAATAAAGAAAAACTAAAAGCCGATGTAATATTAATTTCTGATACTGGAATTATTGCTAATCAGATACCTTCCATTACTGTAGGTTTAAGAGGGTTAAGCTATATGGAAGTTGAAGTTACAGGGCCAAATAGAGATTTACATTCTGGTTTATATGGTGGGGCTGTTGGGAATCCAATAAACATTTTGTGCGAAATGATTACCAAGTTAAAAGATGATAAAAACAGTATCACAATTCCTGGTTTTTATGATAAAGTAGAAATAATTAGTACAGAAGAAAGAGCTGAAATGGCAAAAGCTCCTTTTAATTTAGACGATTACAAAAAATCTATCGGATTAACAGATATTGATGGAGAAGCAGGATATACTACCAATGAAAGAAATTCCATTAGACCTACTTTAGATGTAAATGGAATATGGGGAGGATATACTGGTGAAGGAGCAAAAACTGTTTTACCTTCAAAAGCCTACGCTAAAATTTCAATGCGATTAGTCCCTCATCAAGATTCTGAAGAAATTTCAACACTTTTTACTACTTATTTTAAATCCATTGCTCCTCCTTCTGTAACAGTAAAAGTTACAGCTCATCATGGAGGGACTCCTTATGTTACTCCAACAGATTTTTCGGGTTATGTTGCTGCAAAAAATGCAATGGAAGAAACATTTGGTAAAACACCTATTCCTGTTAGAAGTGGGGGAAGTATTCCTATTGTAGCACTGTTTGAACAAGAATTAGGTTTAAAATCTGTACTTATGGGTTTTGGTTTAGATTCTGACTCTATTCACTCGCCAAATGAACATTATGGAGTTTTCAATTATTTTAAAGGAATAGAAACGATTCCATTATTTTTTGAACATTTTTCAAAGTTATCTAACGAATGATAAAAAAAGGGTTTTCACTTTTTTTGGTGTCCATTATAATTACCTGTAGCTTCTTTATGGTTAGCTGTAACTCATATAAAGATGTGAAAGTTAATAAAATCGAGCGTGTTGGGGTGAAAAAATTTTCTGTTTCAGAAATTGAGTTTTTTGTTGAGCTGCAAATTGAAAACCCCAACAATTATAAAATAAGCATTACTGATGGAGATTTAGATTTATATATTAAAGACAAAAAAATTGGTAAAACCATTTTACAAAACAAACTTATACTTCCAAAAAAATCAAATGAGATTCATGAAATACTAATTTCCACACCGCTAAAAGATGCTTTAAGTGGAACAATTCCTTTTGTTTTAGGGATAATTGGCAAAAAAAATGTTCTTATTCATGTGCAAGGAGAAATAAAAGCTAAAGCCAAAGGAGTGGTAAAAAAAATACCTGTCGATTTTAAAGAAAATGTGGCTTTATAAGAAATTATAGCGTTTTTAAAAAAGCTCTTTCAATAGCTTCGCCTCGTTTAATGACTTTTTTTGTCCATTGAATTAGCTGAGTTATCTTTTCCTCTTCGGTAAGTTGCCAATCAATAGTTGATTCATGTAATCTTTTAGTTACTTCGTATAAACAAATCGCTGCAGACACAGAAATATTCAAACTTTCAGTAAATCCAACCATAGGAATTTTCACAAGTTCATCAGCATTAGATAATGCAATTTCAGAAAGACCCTCTTTCTCTGTTCCAAACAATAGGGCAAACTTGTTATTAATAGGAATGTCTTGAATTGAATAATTTATTGCATGGGGTGAAGTTGCATAAATCTTATACCCTTTGTTTTTCAACGCATTTATACAAGAAAGTGTGTTATTTTCAAATTCATTATATTTGTTTATGTTAATCCATTTTGAAGCACCTTGCACTACTTTTGGATTAACATTGTATGTATTTCTATTTTCAATAATATGAACATCTTGAATCCCAAAAACATCACAACTTCGCAGAACGGCACTAGCATTCTGAGGCTGAAAAATATCTTCTAAAATGACTGTGCAATGTTGTGTACGTTCATTTATTATTTTTAGAAACAGTTCGTTTTTATTTTCAGAAATGAATGTTAAAAGATGTTCTAATAATTTTTTTTCGTAGGTCATGGTACAAAAATAAAAAAAGCTTTCCTTAATAAATAAAGAAAGCTTTTTAAAGAAAAAGAAAGAAGGTTTTTATTTAACTGAAGCAGCTAATTTAGAACCAGCTTTAAATTTAGCTACTTTTTTTGCAGCTATTTTAATTTCTTTTCCAGTTTGTGGATTTCTACCAACTCTTGCATTTCTTTTAGCAACAGACCAAGTTCCAAAACCAATAAGTGCTACATTATCATTTTTTTTCAATGATTTAGTAATAGTTCCAGTAATAGCTTCTAAAGCAGATTTTGCATTTGTTTTAGATAGTTTTGCCTCTTTTGCGATGGCATCAATTAATTGTGCTTTGTTCATAATTTTTAAATATTAGGTTAGTACTTTTTCGATTAACTACAAACAAATATAGATGATTTTATTAATTTACAAGATTAATTTGATTATAAATTTGCATTTTGTTGATAAATTAATGCTTTTGTTAATACCAATTAATGCTTTTATGAAATATGCAAATGAAAATATGTCAGTAAGAAAAGAAACACAACCAACTATAAAATCAATATTCAACATTAGTTCTGTAAAAATGTCACTAAAATAGTTGTTAAAGTCTATTGGCACAACTTATGACAACTGAGAGTTCTGTTAAATAAATTATTAACCTATAAAATTTATAAATATGTCATTAAAAATTAAACCACTAGCAGACAGAGTAATTATTGAACCTGCTGCTGCAGAAGAGAAAACGGCTGGGGGTATTATTATTCCAGATACAGCAAAAGAAAAACCACAAAAAGGAAAAGTAATGGCAGTTGGTACTGGAAAAAAAGATGAACCAATGACCGTTAAAAAAGGAGACGTTGTTCTTTATGGTAAATATGCTGGGACAGAAATTACTGTTGAAGGAAAAGATTATTTAATAATGAAAGAATCTGATATTTACGCAATTGTTTAGGCTAAACACAAATAAAAAAATTAGCATCAAAACATTTAAAAAATAGTACTAATTAAAAAAATGTAAAGAAAAATGGCAAAAGATATAAAATTTGAAATAGAAGCCAGAAATGGTTTAAAAGCTGGCGTTGATAAATTAGCAAATGCAGTAAGAGTAACATTAGGACCAAAAGGTAGAAATGTTATTATTGATAAAAAATTTGGTGCACCTCACGTAACAAAAGATGGAGTTACCGTAGCTAAAGAAATTGAATTAAAAGATCCTATTGAAAATATGGGAGCTCAAATGGTTAAAGAAGTGGCTAGTAAAACAGCCGATGATGCTGGTGACGGAACAACAACCGCAACCATTTTAGCACAATCAATAATCACATCAGGATTAAAAAATGTGGCTGCAGGAGCAAATCCAATGGATTTGAAAAGAGGTATTGACAAAGCAGTTGCCGCTGTTGTTGCTGAATTAAAAGCCATTTCGAAAAAAGTTGGTAATGACAATGAAAAAATAAGACAAGTAGCTACTGTTTCTGCCAACAACGATGAAACCATAGGTAAGTTAATTGCTCAGGCAATGGAAAAAGTGAAAGCAGAAGGTGTAATTACTGTTGAAGAAGCTAAAGGAACCGAAACTTATGTTGATATTGTTGAAGGAATGCAATTTGACAGAGGTTATCTTTCTCCTTATTTTGTTACCGATGCCGAAAAAATGATAGTGGAAATGAGTAATCCTTACATATTAATTTATGACAAAAAGATTACTGGAATGAAAGACTTACTTCCAATATTAGAACCAGTTGCTCAATCAGGGAAACCATTATTAATAATTGCTGAAGATGTTGAAGGAGAAGCATTGGCAACTTTAGTAGTTAATAAAATTAGAGCTGGACTAAAAATAGCAACCGTTAAAGCACCTGGTTTTGGAGATAGAAGAAAAGCCATGTTGGAAGATATTGCTGTATTAACAGGTGGCACGCTTATTTCAGAAGAACAAGGCTTTAAGTTAGAAAATGCGACTATTGATATGCTTGGAACAGCTGAAAAAATCACAATAGATAAAGATAACACTACAATTGTAAATGGAGCTGGTAAAAAATCTGACATCAAAGCAAGAATAGAACAAATTAAAGCTCAAATAAAAACAACTACATCTGATTACGACAAAGAAAAACTCCAAGAGCGTTTAGCTAAATTATCTGGAGGAGTTGCTGTTCTTTATGTTGGAGCAACAACTGAATCAGAAATGAAAGAGAAAAAAGACAGAGTTGACGATGCCTTGGCTGCAACAAAAGCTGCCGTTGAAGAAGGAATTGTTCCTGGTGGTGGAGTTGCCTTGATTAGAGCTGAAAAAGGATTGAAAGGATTAAAGGGTGTTAATGAAGATGAAAATACTGGTATCGCTATAATTAGAAGAGCTTTAGAAGAACCTTTGCGTCAAATAATTATAAATGCTGGCGGTGAAGGAGCAGTTGTTGTTCAAAAAATTAGAGATGGCAAGGATGACTTTGGATACAATGCAAGAACTGAAGAATATACAAATATGTATAAAGCTGGAATTATTGACCCAACAAAAGTAACTCGCATTGCATTAGAAAACGCTGCATCTATAGCTGCACTTTTACTTACTACAGAATGTGTGATTACTGATGAACCTGAACAAGAAGGAGCAGGAATGCCTCCAATGGGTGGGATGGGTGGAGGAATGGGAGGAATGATGTAATTCCTTTTCTCTAACAACTAATAAAAAACGCCTTGATAAATTTTTATCAAGGCGTTTTTTATAGCTTTAGTTAGAGGCAGTCCACTTAGTCGAGAGTTTGGTTCAGAATGTTCGAGATTGAGGTTTCGATGACTTGAGAATCAGGAGTCCCGATAGTTATCGGGACGGGATGACTGATTTGAAAGTCGAGAATAACGAAGATATCGAACATTATGGACAAACTCTAATTATTTTGAAGCCAATCCATTCATTATTAATTGAATTGTAAGAGCTAAATTTTGTGTGTCCTGCTCTGTTAAACGTGTGTCTGTAATTTGTGCCATTACATACACATTTTCAATCTCATTATTCATATATTTTTTTCTTGCCAACACCACTTCTTCAAGCGTTGCATAATTACCTATAGAATAAATATTATCTTCCAAATTAATTTCAATAACCTTTTCATTACCAATTAGTTCAAATAATTTATCTACTAAATCTACAGAAGTAACTGGAATTGCCAACGCATAGTAATGTTTCAAACCCGATCTTTGAACTTGTAAAAGATAATTTGCTTCAACATTACTAATTAAATCGGCATCTTTTACCGTATTATTTTCTGCCGTTAGTAATGTATTTTTATACTGATAATTTATGGCTTCGGCAACCGAAATTTCTTCTTGATTATTAAAAGCAATAATAGATGCATTTTCACATCCTGCAGTAATAAGTTTTGTTTTTAAATCATCCGCATCATTAAAAACAGTAAACTTTCCAAACTGAAAAAACTCTTTATTATTTACAATGACTTTTGTTAAATAAGGATACTCTTCAACAATAGTAGTCGTTTTATGAATATCAGTAGCCGCTATTTCTATTTGGTAAATTATTCCTTTCGGTAGATTTGGATTTGTTGCTTTTGTATATCCATTTAGTAGGATGAAAGCAATAACGATGAATGTTTTAGTAAGTGTTTTCATAGCGTTGGAGTTTTAGAGGTTTATAAATAGACTTTGTTGAAATTATAACAATTTAATGTTAATTTGTTATAATTTTACTATTTTTACTATAAAAAGTTACACGCAAGAAGTGTTTTTTATAAAAAAAGAAATTAAGAAAGCTAAACCTCCAAGGTTTCCAGTAGCATCAACACGTTATAAAAAAATAAGCAAGTCGTTGATAACCTGTCCTTCGATTAGACAGATTATCATTGTTTTTTTATTGTAAATTAAGGTATTGATGCTACTCCGTGGTGCTTCAGCTCCAACACTCAATCCAAACGCTTGACTTCGCAATGACGTTCTTCATCGGACTTCCGACTTTACAGACAGACTCTGATTAGGTTTTTTGCTTTTTCTTTTTTGCGGCAGGAAATAAAATATTGTTCAGAATAAGACGGTATCCAGCAGAATTTGGATGTAAGTTTAAGTCAGTTGGAGGGTCCCCTACTTTGTGTTGATAATCTTCTGGGTCGTGCCCACTATAAAAAGTCCATGTGCCTTTTCCCATAGTTCCATGAATATAGCGAGCAATATTGAGCGATTTGTTTTCTCCCATAATTAAGACATCTTTTTTAATGTATTGCTTATTAAAAGAAGTAGTTTGACCATAAAAACCTTTAATTAGTTGTTTATGATTTTGGCAAAGCATGGTTGGTACAATATCCCATTTAGCCGAAAAATCAAAAAGTGTGAAATTATCTAAGTTTTGAGGAGTGGTTACATGAACTGGAACGGTTGCATCGATAGTAGAAAATTCATATTCATAAGGATTTGTTTTCAACGTAAAATCAGTAAATGCAAATGTTTTGCTGTAATCTAATTTTGAATTATAATTAGGAGTTGAACCATCTCCATCATACATCGCTTCACAAATATCCAATCCTTCGGCTGCTAAAGCAATGTCCAATGCATCAGTTCCAGAACACATGGCAAATAAAAAACCTCCACCTAAGGTATATTCTTTAATGTTTTTTGCTACTGCTAATTTTAATTGAGATACTTTTTTAAAGCCTAAACGAGCCGCATTGTCTTCATTATATCTTACTTGCTCTCTGTACCAAGCCGCATCTTTATAATTTGAATAAAATTTACCATATTGCCCTGTAAAATCTTCATGATGCAAATGCAACCAATCGTATAAAGGTAGTTTCCCTAAAATAATTTCTTCATCATACAGCACATCATAAGGGATTTCGGCATAGGTTAAAACCAACGTAACCGCATCATCCCAAGGTTGTTTGTTTTTAGGTGAGTAAACAGCAATTTTTGGAGCTTTTTCTAATTTAACTACATCCATATTCACTTCTGGATCGGCAATTTCTTGTAAAATAGCTCCAGCTTTAACATCGGCAATAACCTCAAAAGAAACACCTCTAATAATTAATTCTTCTTCTAATGTTTTGATGTGTTTTACTAAAAAACTTCCACCTCTATAATTTAAAAGCCATTCTATCTCTATATTATTTTCTAATACCCAGTAAGCTATTCCATAAGCTTTTAAATGATTTTTTTGAGCATCATCCATAGGAATAAGCAAATAAGTTGCACTTGCTTGAAGCGAAAAAAGAATGAAAAAGAGAAGAAAAATTAGTAATCTCATTGGGTTAAAAGTTTGTGAAGTCAGTTTATAAGATTAATAGGTTAAATAGGCAAGTTACTAATTACTAATACCTAACTACTAGCACCTCATTTTTTTCTTAAAAAGGAAGTGCTTCTCCATCTCCACCATAATCAAAATCATCAGTACTCTCATTCATTTTTGATGGTAAAGTGAGTGTTGGATTTGTATCAAAATCGGTTCCAATAGGCATAGTGGTAAATTGATTGTCATCAAAATTAGCACTACTGTTATCAAAATCTTCAAATTTTGCTAATTCATCAATAAAACGGAGATGTACATCACAAACAGCACCATTTCTGTGTTTAGCAATTAAAATTGTTGCTTTTCCTTCGGTTGAGTTTCCTTCTTCATCTTGGAAAATTTGATAATAAGCAGGTCTGTGAATAAATTGCACCATATCAGCATCTTGCTCAATAGAACCAGATTCTCTTAAATCGGAAAGTTGAGGTTTTTTATCTCCTCCTCTTGTTTCTACAGCTCTACTAAGTTGCGACAAGGCTAATACAGGTATGTTTAATTCTTTAGCTATGCTTTTTAATGAACGAGAAATCATACTAATTTCTTGTTCTCTGTTTCCAGCACCTTTTCCTCCTTCACCATTTCCAGACATGAGTTGAAGGTAATCGATAATTAATAATTGTATGTTATGTTTAGTTTTTAATCTTCTGGCTTTTGCTCTCAATTCAAACACAGATAATCCTGCTGTGTCATCAATAAATAGTGGTGCGTCTGCTAAACCAGTAATTCTTGATTGAATTTGTTGTATTTCGTCATTTCGTAAATTGCCACTTCTTAGTTTTCCTGATGAAATTCCAGATTCGGCTGAAATTAATCGAGTAACTAATTGTATAGAAGACATTTCTAAAGAGAAAAATGCTACGGGTATTTTAAAATCTACTGCTGCATTTCTTGCTAAAGAAAGTACGTAAGAAGTTTTTCCCATTGCAGGACGGGCTGCAATAATAACTAAGTCGGAAGGCTGCCATCCAGAAGTTACTCTATCTAATGCTGTAAATCCTGAAGGAACTCCAATAACCCCTGTTTCTTTGTTTTTTGCTGTTTCAATTTGTTCCATGGCACTTCGAATCAAATCGGTCATGGATTCAAAGCTTTTGCGGATGTTTCCTTCTGCTACGGAAAACAAACTCGTTTCGGCTTTGTCTAATAAGGTAAAAACATCTGTTGTTTCATCGTAGGCATCGGTTATAATTTCTGATGAAATTCGTATCAATTCGCGTTGTATATATTTTTGAGCGATTACTCTTGCATGAAATTCAATATTAGCTGCCGATGCTACTCTATTGGTAAGTTGAGTAACAAAATAGGCTCCTCCAACAATTTCTAACTCACCTCTTTTTTTAAGTTCATTGGTAACCGTTAAAATATCAACTGCTTGCGAACTTTGAAAAAGATATTGAATCGTTGCAAATATTTTTTGATGACTTTCTTTATAAAAACTTTTTGGTTGCAAAATGTCAATAGCCGTGTTTACAGCTTCTTTTTCGAGCATTAATGCTCCTAAAACTGCTTCCTCTAAATCAATTGCTTGAGGTTGTAGTTTCCCATGTTCTAACGCGTTACCTATCTTACTTAATGATAAATTTCGTTGTTTTGCTTTGTTTTGTTGCTCCTGATTTGCCATAGTTCAAAAATACGAATATTGTGCTGACAATGTTTCCTTAAACACAAGAAATTAATTCTTTTATTAACGGAATTAATGGTATTTGTATTTCAATGAATTAACATTTTTTAAACAGGATTTAAACAACTTTATCATCTGCCTATGGCAGACAATGTTTATGACGATAAATAACTTACTAATTAAATTTATTAGACGTAGTATTTATTTATTTATTTACATGTTGTTTTAGGTAAACTTATTTAAGGATAAGACATTAAATATAGGTCTGATAATCATCCTACTTTATTTTATACAAAAAAATATAATTATTAAATTGAAATTGATTATTTCGAATTGTAAATAATGGTTGTATGCAACATCTTACTTTTTAATTTCCTTTCTTTTTATTTTTCAGCGTAACTTTGTTGCTCAAAAACACACCAACTATGAATACTAAAAAAGTTGCTCTTTTAATCCTTGATGGCTGGGGATTAGGAAACAAAACCAAATCTGATGCTATTTATAACGCAAAAACGCCTTTTTTTGATGCCTGTTTAAAAAAACACCCCAATTCTAAGTTAAAAACTTTTGGTGGTTTTGTTGGGCTTCCCGATGGTCAAATGGGAAATTCTGAAGTAGGTCATCTTAATATTGGTGCGGGGAGGGTTGTTTATCAGGATTTTGCACGCATCAACAAAGCTGTTGAAGAAAAAACCATTGACAAAAATCCAGTATTGTTAGAAGCTATAAATTATGCCAAAGCAACTAACTCAAACATACATTTTATAGGATTGGTATCTGATGGAGGCATTCATTCCCATCAAAAACATTTATATCGCTTGTGCGAAATAGCCCATCAACAACAACTTAAAAATGTTTTTATCCATGCTTTTACTGATGGAAGAGATTGCGACCCTAAAAGTGGATTGGGGTTTTTAGAACAGCTTAATGAAAAAATAAAACATACTTCCGTTAGAATTGCCTCAGTTATTGGACGTTATTATGCTATGGATAGAGACAACCGTTGGGAACGGATTCAAAAAGCATATAATTTACTCGTGAAAGGAGAAGGAAATACAACCTCAAATGTGGCGTTGGCAATGCAACAAAGTTATACCAACAACATAACCGATGAATTTATTGAACCTCATGTTGTTGTTGATGAAAACAACAATGCTATCGGAAAAATTGCTCCAAATGATGTGGTCATTGCTTTCAATTTCAGAACGGATAGATGCAGAGAAATCACCACTGTACTTACGCAAGAAAACAAACCCGATTTTGAAATGAACACCTTGCCTTTGTATTATGTTACCATGACAAACTACAATAAAACTTTTAAAAACATCCATATTATGTATGATAAAGATAACCTTATCAATACATTAGGAGAAGTATTATCGACACACAATAAAACACAAATTAGAATTGCCGAAACAGAAAAATACCCTCACGTAACTTTCTTTTTTTCTGGTGGAAGGGAAACTCAATTTGAAGGAGAAAGAAGATTGTTAATTAACTCACCCAAAGTTGCTACCTATGATTTGCAACCCGAAATGAGTGCAGAAGAAGTTACGCAAGCCATCATTAAAGAAATAAAAATTAACCCAACAGATTTTATATGCTTAAATTTTGCTAATGCAGATATGGTTGGACATACTGGCGTTTATGAAGCCATTGTAAAAGCAGTAGAAAAGGTAGATAATTGTGTGGAAAGAATTGTTGAAACAGGCTTGAAACAAAATTATTCCTTTATCATTATTGCCGATCATGGCAATGCCGACATGGCTATAAATGATGATGGTTCTCCAAACACGGCCCATTCTACCAATTTAGTTCCTTGCATATTAATAGACAGTGTTTATTCAAAATTAGTTGATGGAAAATTAGCAGATATTGCTCCTACCATACTTAAATTACTTAATCTTCCTATTCCAAAAGAGATGGATGGAGAAGTGTTGGTTCTTTGAGGAATATTTGTGTTCACACTTATTTTTTGAGGGGTTTCAACAAATCTTCCAAGCCATTCATTTTAATTTCGTGCATGGTTTCCAATAAAACTCCGAGTTTTCCTTTGGGAAATCCTTTGCGTTGAAACCATTCTAAATAAAACGAAGGCAAATCACAAATGAGCCTTCCTTTGTATTTTCCAAATGGCATTTGCATCTTAACAAGTTCTAAGAGTAATTCTGGATTTCCGTTGTTGGGTTGCATTTATTTTTATAATTGAATGATGCAAAAGTACTTGAATCCTAAAAAAAACCTAACTTTATACTTGGTTATGTTTAAATATTTCTCTCTAATAGTACTTTTAACAAGCGTTTTTATCTTTTCTTGCAAAAAAGATGGAGATGATATTTCCCCATCTATTTCAATCTCTTCTCCTTTTAATAATCAACAATTAAATGGGTTTGACACACTAATTGTTAGGGGGACAATTACGGACAACAAAAACATAAAATATGTGTCTGTTGTGCTAAGAAACCAAAACAATATTAATGTTCTTCCTATTGTTTCTTTTGAGCCAAATTCACCTTCATTTAATTTGAATACAGCCTACTTTTTTAATGATATACACATGCCTTCTGGCGAATATCATTTTAAAATTAGTGCTTCCGATGGAGAAAACATCACCAACAAATTCATCACTATTTATTATGGAGAAGTAGCAAAAGAACGAACAGGTGTTTTTTTCTATGATAACAATGGTTCCTCTACTTCTATTTATAGTTTAACGGGAACAAATGCCACACTTTTTAAAACACTTCCTGGCGATTTTATTGGTGGGGCAGCAAACTCATTCAATCAACAATTACTAAGTGTTGGCTCACTTTCAGGTAATTTAACCGCTGTTGATGTAACTTTTGGTGATGTGCTTTGGGAAATAAATAATTCATCTTCTTCAACACCATTTTTTATGCATACTTTTTTTAATTCAAAAGAAATTTACGTTAGTTTGAGAAATGGAGAAATTAGAGCTTATGATGGTAATGGAAATCCTAAGTTTTTAGCACAAGCTCAACCAAGTTTTTATGGAGAAGAAGGGTTAATCCATACCAATTTATTTTTTTCAGAACAAAAAGCTATTGGAAATAATGATAGAAGATTAGTTCTTTATTGGACTGCTTCGGGTGCTTTGGTGCAACAAATCACACTTTTTGAAGATGTGTTGGGGTTGTATTCATTAAATACCAATAAAATTGTGCTTCTTGCTAATGATAAAAGTACTGGAAATGCAAAAATTCAAATTTACGACATTCAGGCAAATGCTAAATCAACTCCATTTAGTTTGGCTGCATCTCCAATTGACGATGTTGAAGAAATTAGCTCGGGAGTTTACCTAATTGCTCAAAATGGGAATTTAGTGTTAGTTAATGCCAATTCATTTTCAACACTTCCTTATTTAAGTGGGGTTAATGCCACTAAAATTAAATATGAGGTATTTGCCAACGAACTTTATGTTATAAATGGAAATACGATAACTGTTTATGATTTTTCTTCTAAAACAATAAAAGGAACATATTCGCATACTTCAACGGTGTTGGATTTGGTTTTTCTGTTTAATAAATAGAGTTTGTCTTTTTAGTCGAGAGGCTGAACTTTAAAGACAACCTCTAAACCAACCGTTCGTAAAATAAAACCGACCGTTTATATATTAAAACCGACCAAAACCCTTTTTTAGGTTGTGGGAAACAAAAAAAGAGTTACCTTTAAACCTGAGTTCGATTATTATTTTAAAATTCAAAAAACTTGTTTCGTATTTTACTTCTACATATTATTTTATTGTTTGTGCTAAGCTCTTATGCTCAACAACCTTCTTTTAAAAACTTTAAATCAAATACTTCGCCTTATTTACAGTTTAACGATGTTGTTATTTTTCAAAACAACGTGTTGTTTATTACCAACGAAGGTCTTTTTAAATTTGAAAAAGAAGCTATCGTTCAAGTGCTTCAAAAAGAAAATCTTTCTAAATTTATTGTGGTAAATAAACAACTTTTTATATGGAGCATTTTTGGAGAGATTTATGAGTTTAAAAATAAAAAACTACATACTTTTCCATTCAACACCTTGCTTTCAAAACGGCTAGAAAACAGCATTATCAATACCATGATTTATAGCGATTCTTCTTTTTATATTAGTACAATTGTTGGAAGCCAAGTTATTCAGGTTGATTTGAGAACAGAAACCATAAAAACACTTACTCAATTTCGACAAAACCCATATTTTATAACCCAATTTGGTAAAAAATTAATTACAGGAACGAATCAAAATACCACCAAAAATGAGTTGGCAATTTACTTAACTGAAACACCTTTTTTTATTCCTTTGGCTGATGAAAACAGTAACTCTAAGTCAAATATTATTCAACTGAAAGACAATACCTATTTATTTACTAAACAACACGAAGTTATTCGGTTTAATTCTTCATCATTGATAAATAGAATATTTTCGGAAAAAAATATAGAAGCCATTCATCAAGATCGTGAAAACAAAATTTGGTGTGCATTAAACAACGGAGGAATAATTGTGTATGCTGATGGAAACCTCAAAGAAAGTAATTCTACAAGATATTTAGGAAATCAAACCGTTATCTCAATTGCTGAAGATACCTTAGGAAATTTGTGGTTTGGCACCTCTGGAAATGGGGTGTATTTACTTGAGAAGAACGAAATAGAATCCGTAAATTCAAACACAATAAACTACAAGACTCCTCATATCTTTTCGAACACAAACACTGAAAATGAAAAAATTCAAAGTAAATTTATTATTAAAAATTTACCTTTAATTAAGGAAGATGCCTCATTTGCTGCCGTTTCATCTCCAAGCAGAATTATAAGTATAAAAGAATCTTTCCCCGATTCCATTTCTCCTATTGTATTTGTAAATAGCATTAAAATAAACGGAATTGATACCACAACACTTTCGCATTATGAACTTTCTTATCAATTCAATTCCATAGAATTAACAATTAGTGGAGTGAATAGCAATAAATCCGATTTACAGTACAAATATATTTTGGAAGGAAAGGATGTAAATTGGACATATTCTGTAAGTACATCTGTTTATTATGCTTCATTGCAACCAGGATATTATACCTTTAAAGTGTTTGCAATGAATGATAGCGGAATTTGGAGTAGAACTCCTGCCATTGTTACTTTTAATATTTCCCAACCTTTTTATGCCTCAATTTGGTTTATTTTAAGTGGGATATTACTTCTAATTGTATTACTATTTATCGTGTTGTTTTTTATCAATAAACAAAACCAACAAAAAAATAAACTATTAGAAGAACAAAAGCAAAAAATTCTATTTTCAGAATTACAAGTACTTAGAAATCAAATGAATCCTCACTTTATTTTTAATACCTTAAATTCCATACAAAGTTTTATAACTAACAATGAAAGTAAAGATGCTGTAATTTATCTTTCTAAATTTGCCAAATTGATGCGGGCAACACTTGCGAACACCAAACGACAAAAAATTTCATTAAAAGATGAAATTGATACACTTCGACTTTATTTGGAATTAGAACAATTGCGGCTAAACAATAAATTTAGTTATGAAATAATTGTTGATGATAAAATTGACATACATTACGAGCAAGTTCCATCCATGCTTATTCAACCTTATGTTGAAAATGCAATATGGCATGGCATTTCCACGCTAGAAGGTAAAGGAATTATTAGGGTGCAATTTTTATTAGAAAAGGAAAATCTACTAAAATGTATAATTGAAGATAACGGCATTGGAAGAGAACAAGCTATGAAAACAAAAAAATCCACTTCCACTTCCTTCGGGATGAGCATCACCAAAGAACGTATTGAAATTTTAAATTCGCTTGAAGGAAGTAACCTAACAATTAAAGTGCATGATTTAACAAAAAATAATAAACCGGCTGGAACTCGAATTGAACTGTTTCTACCCATTTAATTAAAAACAAATTAGTATGTTTAAAGCAATAATAGTTGACGATGAAAAAGGCGGAAGAGATAATCTTGAAGCTCTTTTAAAATCATTTCCCAACATATCCATCATTGCCAAAGCAGGCAACATAAAAGAAGCTCAAAAGGCACTTGAAATAGATAAGCCTGATGTGTTATTTTTAGATATTGAAATGCCTGGAGGAAATGGATTTGATTTATTAGAAAAACTTGGAAACATAGATTTTGATGTTATTTTTACCACAGCATACGATCATTATGCAATTAAAGCCATAAAATATAGTGCACTTGATTATTTGCTAAAACCAATAGACCCTACTGATTTGGAGACCGCTATTAAAAGATTTACAAACAAACTAAAAGATCAACCCTTAACGAATACTAAATTAAAAACGCTCTTCAATAATGTTTCAACAGAAAGTGCAAATCAAAAAATTATTATTCATGATGGTGAAGGACTGAATTTTATTAGAATTAAAGATATTATTAGATTCCATTCCGAAGGTAGTTACACCGATATTTATATTGTTGGAAATCAAAAGCCTATATTTATTTCCAGACCTATTAATGAATACGAAGATTTATTGAGCAACGAAGCATTTTATCGAATACATCGGTCGCATTTTATTAATTTGCAACACGTTAAAAAATATGTAAAAGGAGATGGAGGTTATGTAATAATGAGTGACAACTCCAAGGTTGAGGTTGCCCGAAGAAAACGAAATGAGTTTATTCAGATATTATCTTCTTCCACTTTTTAGTATAAACCTATTTCAGGATAAGACATAAATCTATTTTCCGAAATTCTATTCGGTTTCGGTATATACTCAAATCACATGGGAAACCGAAAAATTAGACGAAGTTATTTTTTTCTTTATCAAGGCAAAATTTTCAAACATAGCCGTAGTTATGGTTTAAAATTTTAACGCAGAGAAAGGAAAAAAGAACAAGCATAAAATTCGGGATTCCATGTGATTTGGGTATATTTGCAATAAGGGAAAGTTTTTTTTGTAGTGCAACTCAAAGTTAATTTGAGTCACGAGAATTCTTTCTCTTTTTTTACTTTTTTTTATTCGTTTAGGACGCTATTGGTTTTAAATCAATTAATTTTGGCAACTGATTTAGAATTTATTAAAATGGAAGAGTTAAATAAATTAAGTCCTCATATCGATGAAAACGCAATGATGCTTAATGAATTAAAAAAGAGCCAATTAAACTATTAAACTAGAATAATGCAAATAAAAATAGTAAACAAATCCAATCATCCTCTGCCACATTATGGTACGGAAGCTGCTGCTGGTGTAGATTTAAGAGCTAACATAGAAACACCTATAACATTAAAACCATTAGAAAGAACCTTAGTAAAAACAGGTTTGTTCATAGAATTACCTGTGGGTTACGAAGCTCAAGTTCGTCCGAGAAGCGGATTAGCCTATAAAAATGGCATTACCGTATTAAATTCTCCTGGAACAATTGATGCTGATTATAGAGGTGAAGTTGGTGTAATTTTAGTCAACCTTTCTAATGAATCCTTTGTAATTGAAAATGGAGAACGAGTGGCTCAATTGGTTATTGCAAAACACGAACAAGCCGAATGGGTTTTAGTAGAAGAATTAGCCGAAACCCAAAGAGGAGCAGGTGGATTTGGAAGTACAGGGAAGAAATAAAATCCCCTCTAACTCCCCAAAGGGGAGAATTGATTAGTTGGGTAAGTATAACATTTAAAAAGTCCTTTCCTTTGGAAAGGATTTAGGATAGGAATATGAAAATAATAGTGCCAATGGCAGGAAGAGGCTCAAGATTAAGACCTCATACGCTAACCATACCAAAACCATTGTTGCCCATCGCAGGGAAACCAATTGTTCAACGTTTGGTGGAAGATATCACCAAAGTTTGTGGTGAACCCGTTGATGAAATTGCCTTTATTATTGGTGATTTTGGTACTGAGGTAGAGAAAAACCTAATAGCTGTTGCCGAAAGCTTAGGAGCAAAAGGCAGTATTTATTACCAAGAAGAAGCCTTAGGAACGGCTCACGCTATTTTGTGTGCAAAAGATAGCTTAAAAGGAAAAGTGGTAGTTGCTTTTGCTGACACACTTTTTAAAGCCGATTTTAAATTGAATAGCGATGCTGAAGGCATTATTTGGGTAAATCAAATTGATGACCCTCGAGCTTTTGGTGTAGTGAAATTAGATGAAAATAATATCATTACCGATTTTGTAGAAAAACCTCAAGAGTTTGTTTCCGATTTAGCAATTATTGGAATCTATTACTTTAAAGATGGGGCTTACCTAAAAAATGAGTTGCAATATTTAATTGATAATGACATCAAAGAAAAAGGTGAATACCAATTGACCAATGCCTTAGAAAACATGAAACAAAAAGGCACTAAATTTGTACCTGGAAAAGTTGATGAATGGTTAGATTGTGGTAATTATGCAGCAACCGTTTATACGAATCAACGTGTTTTGGAGTTTATTAAAAATGAAACCATTATTGATGCTTCACTTCAAAAAGAAAATACAGTAATTATTGAACCTTGTTATATTGGTAAAAATGTGCAACTCACCAATTCAGTTATCGGTCCACATGTTTCTATTGGAGATAACTGTGAAATAAATAATGCCATAATAACCAATTCATTAATACAAAAAAATACGCATATACAAACAGCAAACATAGCTAATTCTATGGTAGGAAACTTTGCAAAAATTAACGGAAAAGCACAAGAATTAAGTGTTGGAGATTATAATGAATTAAGCTAAATTTATGCAAAAACTTGTTCTAGTTGGTATTATTTTAATTCTGTTTTTCGGATGCTCATCCGAAAAACAAATTACTAGTGGAACAAAAAAGAAACCCAACACAGCAACAGTTTTTAATGAAAAACAAAAATTAGAATTTGATTATTTGTTTCATGAGGCAAATAAGGAAAGGATATTAGGTAACCTTCAATTGGCTGCAGGATTGTTTGCTAAATGTATAAAAATTAATCCAAATGAAGCCGCTCCATATTATGAAATGGCAAACATTTATGATGTGATGCAAGATGCAACTCTTTCATTGGCATTTGCTAAAAAAGCAGTTGAATTAGATGGTTCTAATAAATGGTATCGCTTATTATATGCACATACTTTACAACGGTCAGGAGATACAGAAAATGCCATTAAACAATATGAAAAATTAGTAGAACTAGAACCAAATAATATCGATTTATATTTTGATATTGCTCAAATGCAAAGCTATATTGGTAAACATAAAGAAGCACTAAATAGCCTTTCTAAAGTTGAAAAAGTTGTTGGAATTGATGAACAAATTATTCTTCAAAAAGAAAAAATTTATATTAAACTAAATGATATTGATGGAGCTGCAAATGAAATACAAAAATTAATAAATGCATATCCAGATAAAGTTCAATATCAAGGTATTTTAGCTGATCTTTATTTAGCCAATGATTTGCCCGAAAAAGCATTTGCTATTTATCAGGAAATTTTAGTGAAAGACCCAGGTAATCCTTTTGCACATTTATCTTTGTATGATTATTATAAATCAAAAAAAGAAGATGAAAAAGCAATTGAAGAAGCAAAATTAGCTTTTCAAAGTCCCGATTTAGATATAGATACCAAAATGCAGATTTTACTATATTATTACTCCCTTTCCGATAAAAATGCAACACTAAAAAAAGAAGCATTTGAACTGAATAAAATTTTAATAAAAGTGCATCCAGAAGAAGCAAAATCTTATACCATTTATGCTGATTTTCTTCTAAGAGAAAATAAATTAGAAGGAGCAAAAGAAAATTATTTAAAAGCCATTGAATTTGATAATTCTCGTTTTCCAATATGGAATCAATTGATGTTTATAGAATCAGAACTCAACCAACAAGATGATTTATTGAGAGACAGTAAAAAAGCAATTGAATTGTTTCCTAACCAACCCATTTTTTATTTTTTCTACGGATTAACCAATTTACAAAAGAAAAACTTTCAAGAAGCAATTGATTATTTTGAATTAGGTAAAGATTTTGTGTTAGACAATCCACAACTTTTAGCTCAGTTTTATGCTTCTTTGGGCGATGCCTATAATGGAAGCAAATTGTATGAAAAATCAGATGATGCTTATGAAAAAGCACTAAAAATAGAACCCAAAAATGTTTACGTATTAAATAATTACAGTTATTATTTATCGCTACGCAAAGAGAAACTCGAACGAGCGGAACAACTTTCAGCACTTTGTAACGAATTGGAACCCAATCAACCTAATTATCAAGATACGTATGCCTGGATATTGTACACACAAGGAAAGTTTGTGCAAGCGAAAGATTGGTTGGAAAAAGCCATTGAAAATGGGGGCGATTCAAACCCAGTAATTTTAGAACATTTAGGCGATGTATATGCACAACTGAACAACATAGAAAAAGCATTAGAATTATGGGAAAAAGCCAAAAGTTTTAAAGGCGAATCCCTGTATTTAGATAAAAAAATAGCAGACAAAAAATTATATGAATAAGAATATTTTACATTTTTTACTAATTTTTTCTTGTTTGTTTTTGCTGTTTTCTTGTAAAACACAGAAAGAAGTTATTGAAAAAGAAAGAGTTAGGTTTAGGAATTACAATGATAAAGAATTGTTAGATAGCTTGTCTAAAAACGAATTCAAATTTGATGTATTTACAGCTAAAGCAAATGTGAAATTTACCGATGGGAAAGAGAACGCTTTTAAAACCCATATTAGAATTAAAAAGGATAGTGCAATTTGGATGTCAATAACTCCTCTTTTAGGAATTGAAATGGCACGGGTTTTAATAACAAAAGATAGCTTGAAATTTATTAATAGAATTGATAAAGAATATTTTTTAGGTAGTTTTGATTATATCAACGAAAAGTTTGGGGTAGATATAGATTATCAAATGCTTGAAGCCATTTTGGTGGGTAATAGTATAGATTTTGATGATGATGAAAAGAAAATTATTACATCCATTGATAGAAAAAAGCATGCTTATTTTATTAGTACTGCTAGGAAAAGACAAATTAGAAAAGAAATAAAAAAGGATAAAAATAAATTCAAGAATTTTACACAAGCCTTATGGATTGCTCCCGATAATTTTAAAATTATTCAATTAATGCTTTCAGCACCTAAATCAGATCAATCTTTAGTATCAACTTATACAAATCATGAACAAATTGATAATCAGTTTTTTCCTAAAAAAATAAATGTAAACCTAAACTCAGATAAAATTATTACTATTGATATAGATTTCCTAAAAATTGTTTTAGGAAATGACGATACTTCTTTTTTATTTAAGATACCTTCTAAATATGAGCGTGTTGAAATTAAATAACATATTATTTTTTATACTTTTTTTAGGAGGATGTTTCCTTTTCCCTAAATTGGTGCATGCCCAGTCAAAATCTGATTTAGAGAAAAAAAAGAAAGAACTTCACAAAGAAATTTCTTTGATAAATGGTATGCTCAAAGAAACCGAGAAAAACAAGGCCCTCACATTGGATGAATTGTTGAAACTAAAAAGTAAGATTAGTGCCAGAACAAACCTTATTTCAACAATTAACACAGAAATTAATCTTATTGATAGTAAAATAACTCAACATACACTAATTATTGCTTCATTAGAAAATGATGTTGCAAAGTTAAAAGAAGAATATGCAAAAATGATTTATTATGCTTTTAAGCATAAAAGTAATCAGGATAAAATGATGTTTGTGTTTGCTGCAAATAGTTTTAATCAAGCCTATAAAAGATTAAGATATATTCAACAATATACTACTTACAGGCAATCTCAGGCTGCCTTAATTGTTAAAACACAGCAAGATTTACAGCAAAAAATAGCAGAACTAAAAAACAGTAAACAAGAAAAAGCAGTATTACTTTCGTTAGAACAACAAGAAACCAGTAAGCTTGCTGTTGAGAAAAAACAGCAGGAAAATGTAATTACCAAATTACAAGGAAAAGAGCAAGAATTAAAAGATAAACTTAGAAAGAAAGAGGAGGCTGCTGTGAAACTTCAAAAAGCCATTCAGCGAATTATTGAAGAAGAAATTCGAAAAGCCAGAGAGGAAGCTAAAAAAGCAGGAAAGACCGAAACCAAAGGTTTTCCAATGACACCTGAAGCACTAAAGCTCTCCAACTCATTTGAAGCCAACAAAGGAAAATTGCCTTGGCCAGTAGCTGAAGGAACAATAACAGCAAAATTTGGGCAACACAATCATCCTGTTTTAGCAGGTATTATTATCAATAATAATGGAATAGACATCAGCACCAAAACTGGGGCAACAGCTCGTGCTGTTTTTGATGGAGAAGTTAGTTCAGTAGCAATTATTCCTGGTGAAGGAAAAGTGGTTATGATTCGTCATGGTGAATATTTATCTGTGTATTCTTACATGAGCGAAGTGTTTGTAAAAAAAGGAGATAAAATTACTACCAAACAAGAACTTGGTATATTAATTAATGATACCGGAAATTCAGGTACATCGGTTCATATTGAAATATGGAAAGGAATGACTAAACTAAATCCTGAATATTGGATTTATAGAAAATAATACACGCATGAACTTTTCTACTCCAGTTGTTATTCCTGCTGCAAATAAATTAATCAATCACCATGATTCTCTATTGATTTTAGGTTCTTGTTTTGCCGAAAATATAGGCGAGAAACTAACTTCCCATAAGTTTAATGCTAATGTAAATCCTTTCGGAATAATTTATAACCCTGTTTCCATTGCCAAAAGTTTAAATCATATTTTCAATGAGTACAATTTTAAGGAAGATGATTTACTTTTTTTTAATGATAAATGGCTAAGCTTACAGCATCATGGAAGTTTTTCTAATAGCAATCAAACAGTTTGTTTGAACAACATTAACAACTCCATTAAATCGGTACACAGCCAATTAAAACAGACAACGTATCTATTTATTACCTTTGGTTCTGCTTGGGTGTACGAACACGAAAAACATGGTTTGGTTGCCAATTGCCATAAAATTCCTGCAACACAATTTTCAAAAAGGCTGTTGAAAGTAGATGAAATAGTTGCAGCTTACAAAACGCTTATTAATACTATAAAAAGCATCAATCCAACTATCCATATTGTTTTTACGGTGAGTCCTGTTCGTCATACCAAAGATGGTTTATGGGAAAATAATTTGAGTAAAGCTGTGCTGCATTTAAGCATCAAAGAGTTGATAGAAAATTTTGATAATTGTACTTATTTTCCAGCTTACGAAATTGTTATGGACGAATTGCGTGACTATCGTTTTTTCAACGATGATTTAGTTCACCCAACCCATTTGGCAGTAAACTATGTTTGGGAAAAATTTGCAATGAGTTATTTCTCCAAAGAGACAATTGCTTTAATGAGCAACATCCAAAAAATTAAACAAGCAGCAACGCACAAGCCTTTTGATTTTAACAGTGAAAAACATCAGCAATTTATTAAAAATCAACTCACTATAATTCAAGAGTTGACTACTCAATTTCCTCATCTTAATTTTGAGGAAGAGAAAGAGCTGTTGACAATGTGGAATGTGTAAAATGCTAATTTTCAAATAAAATTTTTGCCTAATTTATACCCTCCCCAGATAATGTCTTTGACACCAAAAATTCGGAAAGCTAAGTGATTTGAGTATATAATACTGTGCCGATGGATATCGGGATTTAATACAGGGCATAACATCTTTATTTTTGGCTATCTTATCAAGGTAACACGTCCAGTAAGAGAATGTTTTTTGCCATTGATATCTTCAACATCTAATTTCCACACATACACATCGTTTTTGACTAGACTTCCTTTGTAAGTTCCATTCCAAGGTTCAAATTTAGTGTGCGATTCAAAGATAATTTCTCCCCAACGATCAAAAATGAGGAAAGTATAATTTCTATCGCTAATTCCAAATCCATTTGGAGCAAATCCTTCATTAATATTATCATTATCAGGAGTAAATGCATTGGGAACGTAAATTCCAAAATCTCCTTTAATTTTCAAAAACCTAAGCGTAGTATCCTTGCAACCATTATCATCAGTTACAGTTAATAGTATTGGATAATTTCCAGTATCTTCTGGGAATGTATATATTGGATTTTGAGTTGTACTCGAATCTAATCCACCAATATCCCAAGCCCAACTGATAACATTGAAATAAGATTGGTCATAGAAATTTGTAGTTGGATTTAACATAGTACCTGGATTATCCACCATATAAAAATCGGCAGTTGGATTTGGATGTATGGTAATATAATTAGGTTTAGTTAATGAATCTGTACAACCACCTGCTGCCAATGTTGAAGTAACAATCAAAGTTACATCAAAAGTTCCTGCCGCATTATAAAGATGTGAAACTGTATCTCCACTTGAAATAGAGCCATCACCAAAATCCCAGATTGTTGACCCAACCATACCTCCTGTTGGATCAGTGGTATTGTAAAAGAAGAACGTATCTGGAGGTATTAAACATGATTCCAAGATGTTTGCATCAAACAAAACATCAGGCAAAGGATTTAATCTTATGGTTACAGAACCCATTGTTGGATTGGAGCAATTATCTCCTAAAGTTACTGTATAGACTGTAATAGGAGCTGTTGGGGTTACTGTTTGGCTTGAATCTGTTGATCCGTTGTTCCACTGGTAGGTGTAAGGACCTCCGTTACCAAAAAATGGAGTGGCATAAATAGTAACCGATTCTCCTGGACAAATACTTGTATCAGAAGGGCTTGCTACTACTGATAAAGGAGGATTAACAGTTACCGTAACATTTATTGTGGGAGAAGTACATCCATTTGCATCCGTAGCAAAGACACTGTAATTAGTGGTGACAATTGGTGTGACAGAATAATTTTGCCCCATAAATACTCCATTGTTCCAGTTGTAAACATATCCTCCAGCTCCACCAACAGCAGTTGCGGAAATAGTTGCAGATTGACCAGAGCAAATAACTACATTACTTGCGGTAATAGTAACAGGTGTTGGTTCGGTAATGGTTACATTAACATTTGCAATACAGTTATTAGCATCAGTAACTGTAGCAGTATAGTTGCCAGCTGCTAAATTAGTTGCGGTTGCTGTATTTTGAACAGGAACTGTGTTCCAAGAATAAGTATAAGGTGCAGTTCCACCATTTCCAATAGTAGTAGCACTTCCTGTGTTATTACCATTACAATCAACATTAGTTTGAGTGGTAATACTTGCTGTTAATAGTGTAGGTTCGGTAATAACGGTATTGCCTGTTGCGGTACAGTTGTTAGCATCCTTAACAGTAATAGTATAATTACCCGCACAAAGACTATTAAATACATTTGACGCTTGAAAAGTTATTCCATCAATACTATATTGCTCTCCTCCAGCTGGTGAAGATGCAGTTACTGTAATTGTTCCATCGCAAGCACCATTACATAAGGGGTTGGTAAATGCAACATTGGTTATGGTTGGACCAGCAATATTTGTAATAATATAATTGGCTGTAGCCTGACATCCAGCAGCATCGGTTACAACAACAGTATAATTATTTGCTACTAAGTTAGAAAAAGTATTTCCTGCTTGAAAAGTAACACCGTTATCAATACTATATTGGTATGGTGCTATTCCATTAGAAGCTGTAATTGTAATTGTTCCGTCACTACCTCCACAATTGCTTGGAGTTGTTACTGTTGTTTCTGATAAATTAGAAAAAGTGATAGTTACAACATCACTAGTAACACAGGATGCAGTATTTGTTTCCGTCCAAGTAAAATTATAAGTACCTGCAGTGGGAACTGTAACCGTAGCTGTGGGAGAATTAGTTGGTGTAAATGTAACTCCTGCAGAACCTGTCCAGCTTCCAATTCCGATGCTAGGATTGGCATTTAAGTTAAAAGAAAGTGTACATGTTGTATAATCTATACCAGCATTTGCATTGGGCAAACCTACAAAAGGACCTCCAGTTATGGTAATTGGACAACCATTATTATCTATCACATCAAAACTATACATATCTCCATTAAGCAAACCATTAATTTTGATAGTGCCACCATTGTTTGCTGTTGTATTTACAAAAGAAGCGGTTGCAGGCACTAAATTCGATGCTGTAAATTGCGAACCATTGATTGCTGGTAATCCTCCTGTTATTGTAATAGTAAATGAACTATCCAAGCAATTTGGGGTGGGGTTGGAAGATACTATTTGAGGTAAATATTGAACAGCTATTGGGCTACCCATTTCATAACAAGGAAGGGTAGTGTTTGTGTAACTGTAAGTGAAAGGATTATTAACAGTATTATAAAAGGTAATAGGAACATAGTAAAGTGTGTTGTTTGTCCAAGGTCCTGCAAAACTAGGTTGTCCTAAGGTGTTAATATCATTAAAATTTCCTCCAAAACCAACAACTCCAACATAACAAGGGTCGTTAGCAATATCATCATTTGGTGCAATGTTACTAGGAGTTAATGCTATGGTTGGAGGGCAACTGTATATTAAGTAGCCTATACCAGGATTATAAGCAGGCCCTGGAGGATTATTTGCTAACCCAGGTGGAATAAAACCTCCTGTGGATGTAATGTCTATTTGATCACCAAAACATAATACATAATTGGTTATTCCATTTCCAGTTAGGGTTACATTAAAGTTGCCAATTTGAGCTACACAACCGCAGGCAGCAGGAGCTGTACTATTTAAAGTTATTGTGCAAGCTGGGTCTGCTGAAAAAACTGCGGTAATTGTTATTGCATTTCCATTTGAAGGAATACCAGAAACACTCCAATTTAATGGTGAAACAAAAGGAGGAGAAATAATTGTATCATAACTATTAATTCCATCATTAACGGTAATTGTCAATGTTCCAGTTGTAATACCTGTAGTAAAATCAATGTTTCCATTAACCATGTAGGAATTATTAGGTTGACAAGAACCTATATTTGCAAAAAAGTTGTTTATGTTACAACCAACAACAGTACAAGGAGCAGGAGCATTATAAGGTTGGGTAAGTGTACAAGTTGGATCGGCTGAAAAAACTGCTGTAATACTACATGCTGCCCCAGTTGCAGGTAAATTTGTAAATGAATAAGGTATTGATGTAGCAAAAGGAGGATTTAGCACCGTACTTCCTCCACATGAGTTTGTAATTGTTAACGTACCTGTTGCTGGAGGGTTTGTTACTGAAATTGTTCCTGTTAAATCAAATTGATTGGTTGATGAGTTACATGCACCAGGAACCGCTGTTAAAGCTGTCATATTACACAAAATAGCACAATTGGTTGCTCCTGAGCCTCCAGTTTGCGTTGCTGTAATGTTTGTAGGCTGCCCTGAAAAATTAGTAATTAACAACATATACCATTCTCCAGGTTGTGTATTAGGGAGACTTACAACTTCTGTTGCTGCTGTTGAAAAGCTACAATCAATTGGGCTGCCACTTGTTCCTCCACAAACAGCTGCTGTCATAGCTGCTTGAGAAGCAAATGGACCCCAAGCTGCAAAATCAATATCTACATTTGCACTGTTGGTTAGCGTTATATCAAGATTTCCACCCGTTGAAATATTCAAATAATACCAAGCGGGATTGGGTTGAGAACCTAAACAACCATAATTTGGACCAACTGGTGCTGTCGTGCTTGTTGATGCTGGAAAATTCACACCTGTTGAAGTGCAAAAAGGGGCTGCATTATTGCATGAAGATTGAGAATAGCTATAATTTGCAAATGTTATTACTGATAGCAGAAGTATAAACCTATATATATATAAACTAATAAGTTTATGTGAGATTTTAATTGGGTACATATTGCGAAATAAAAACATTAAATAAAAATTTTTCTTCTCCAACTACAACATAATCAGTTTTTAATGAAAACGAAAAAAGCGTTTTAGCAACACTTCTATTAATTGGTTCTTTTAAAACAACTTTTACGTCCCATCCTTTTTCATCACTACCTTCTCCAACGACAACACTTTTAACATATTGATCTGATTTTACAGATGCTATCCACGCTTTAAGTTCAATATCGTTAAATTTAGCTGTTAATTTAAATTTCAATACTTTTCCATTATCTTCTTTAAATAAATTTTCTTTTGTAGTTTTAAACTCAATAGTGATTTCTTTTTTATCCCAAGAAGAAAAAGGTGTTGCACGAGAAAAATGATGAATTAATGCAATAACTATCAATAATAAAGCAGTATGTTTCATTGGTTACAAAAAATTAATATCAACCACTAAGGTTTTCTTGGTTATTTAAGTTGATTACTCCCTTTGAAAGACGAATTTAATTCTCTTAAGTTGCCTTTCTAACGAAATAAAATTTTATTGTAAAAATACTATGTAAATCGAGAAAAAGAAAAAGAGTTGTCTTAAAACTAAATGGCAAATAAGATTAGCTTTACAATAATGATGAAAAAAATAGCTAAATTTGTTGGTATTACTTATATCATAGAAAATTTGCGAACCGAGCTTGCGAGTTCAACGAAGTTAATTTTCTGGGTTAATGGGCAACATCCAAAAAATAAAACAAGCAGCAACGCACAAGCCTTTTGATTTTAACAGTGAAAAACATCAGCAATTTATCAAAAATCAACTCACTATAATTCAAGAGATGACTACTCAGTTTCCTCATCTTAATTTTGAGGAAGAGAAAGAGTTATTAGTAGAGGCTAAATAAAATTAAAGTAACTAATCAGTGTGGATTGCTAGCAAGCGAGCTTTCCATAATTGCCGCTGATTACGTTAATTTACACAGATTGTATTCACAGATTAAAAGCCAAAGTCACATAATAATTAATAAAAACAACTATAAAAATCAAAAATATGTGTTAAAAATCTGTGCAAATCTGTGCCATCTGTGGCAAAAAAAGTGACTGATTAGTTTCAAATTAAAGATTCAAATATTCAATAACTCCCTGATATACACTTTTTAAATCTTCTTCAGAAATACAATAAGGAGGGATAATGGTAAGCACATTTCCGAGCGGTCTCAGAATGATTCCTTTCTTCAACAAAAATTGATACGCTTCTTTGCCTTTGGAGTTAAAATAATTACTCTCACCATCAGTTTGTAGCTCAATAGCAGCAATAGTTCCAAAATATCGAGCATTTTTAACCTGTTGATGGAGTTGAATGCTTTCAATAAAAGTTTTTTGTAATTGGCAAATACGTTCAATTTTCTCAAATGTATTTTCTGTCTCAAATAAATCTAACGAAGCATTGGCAGCAGCACAAGCAAGCGGATTTCCTGTGTAGGAATGTCCGTGTAAAAAAGTATGCTTGGCATTATCTGAATAAAAAGCTTGGTAAATGGTGTCAGAAACTGCTGTAATTCCCAATGGCATAAAACCACCCGTAATTCCTTTCGATAAACAAAAAACATCAGGTTTGTGCTGAAAATAATCGGATGCAAACCATTTTCCTGTTCTACCAAAACCTGTAAACACCTCATCAGCAATGGAAATAACACCATACTTTTTGCACAAACCTATCATTTCCGATAAAATTTCTGGTGAATGCATTAACATTCCTGCAGCTCCTTGAATAATAGGTTCAAAAATAAAAGCAGCTATCTCATTGGTTTTTAAAAGAGTTTCAAATTTATTTAAAATGGCATCTTTGTTTTCTTTGGTTGGAGGTGCCACAAAATCAACATCAAATAAAAGTGTTTCAAAAGGTTCGTTAAAACCACCTCTGGCGGTTAAACTCATACTTCCGAAAGTATCACCATGGTAATCGTTCTCTAAGGCAATAAAACGAATACGTTTTTCGCCTTTGTTGTACCAATACTGAATAGCCATTTTTAGGGCAACTTCGTTGGCAGTAGAACCATTATCTGAGAAAAATAGTTTTTCAATGTTATTGGGAAGCAAATGAATTAATCTTTCCGAAAGTTTTACTGCCTGGGGATGTGTAAAACCACCAAAAGCAACATGCTCTAACTCCAACGCCTGTTCGTAAATTTTTTGGGCAATATAAGGATGAGCATGACCATGAATATTCACCCACCAGCTGGAAAATCCATCAATGTATTGGTTGCCAGCTTCATCAAAAACAAAAGCTCCCTTGCCTTTAACAATAGGAATTACATCAGCACCTTTTTGTTGGTCGAACGGATGCCAAATGTATTGTTTGTCTTTTTGTTTGAGATTCATGTTGGCAAAAGTAAACAGCTAAAAACAAAAAAGGGCAGAATAAGTCAATTTTATTCCGACCTTTTTAAAACTTAAACCACATAGATTCTATGTGGTTATTAATTTCTACCAAATAGTAACTCTTAAACTATCAGGAGCAACCATTTGCCCTTCTTTACAACCAAAAGCAGCATGAAATTCCGTTAAATTAACCAACGGACCATTAATTCTATATCTTGTTGGAGAATGGGGGTCAGTTTTTACTTGGTTGATAAGGAATTCATCTTTAGCATTGGTGTGCCAAACCTGAGCCCATCCTAAAAAGAAACGTTGGTTATGATCAAAACCATCAATTAATGCTGGTTTTCCTTTCTTTTCAACGGCTTTTTGTAAGCCATAATAAGCCAAGGTGATGCCAGCAATATCGGCAATGTTTTCGCCAAGGGTAAGTTTTCCGTTCACTTTATTGCCTTCAGCTACTTCATACTTATCGTATTGAGCGGCTAATTTACCTGTTCTTTCAGCAAAGTTGGCTTTGTCTTCATCTGTCCACCAATTGTTAAGGTTTCCATCACCATCAGACTTGCTTCCTTGGTCATCAAAACCGTGCGAAAATTCATGCCCGATAACAGCTCCAATGCCACCATTGTTGGCTGTGGTATTAACAAATGAAGCAGTTGCTGGAACTAAATTTGAGGCTGTAAATTGCGAACCATTGATTGCTGGTAATCCTCCTGTTATTGTAATAGTAAATGAACTATCCAAGCAATTTGGGGTGGGGTTTGAAGAAACAATTTGAGGTAAATATTGAACAGCTATTGGGCTACCCATTTCATAACAAGGAAGGGTAGTGTTTGTGTAACTGTAAGTGAAAGGATTATTAACAGTATCATAAAAGGTAATAGGAACATAGTAAAGTGTGTTGTTTGTCCAAGGTCCTGCAAAACTAGGTTGTCCTAAGGTGTTAATATCATTAAAATTTCCTCCAAAACCAACAACTCCAACATAACAAGGGTCGTTAGCAATATCATCATTTGGTGCAATGTTACTAGGAGTTAATGCTATGGTTGGAGGGCAACTGTATATTAAGTAGCCTATACCAGGATTATAAGCAGGCCCTGGAGGATTATTTGCTAACCCAGGTGGAATAAAACCTCCTGTGGATGTAATGTCTATTTGATCACCAAAACATAATACATAATTGGTTATTCCATTTCCAGTTAGGGTTACATTAAAGTTGCCAATTTGAGCTACACAACCGCAGGCAGCAGGAGCTGTACTATTTAAAGTTATTGTGCAAGCTGGGTCTGCTGAAAAAACTGCGGTAATTGTTATTGCATTTCCATTTGAAGGAATACCAGAAACACTCCAATTTAATGGTGAAACAAAAGGAGGAGAAATAATTGTATCATAACTATTAATTCCATCATTAACGGTAATTGTCAATGTTCCAGTTGTAATACCTGTAGTAAAATCAATGTTTCCATTAACCATGTAGGAATTATTAGGTTGACAAGAACCTATATTTGCAAAAAAGTTGTTTATGTTACAACCAACAACAGTACAAGGAGCAGGAGCATTATAAGGTTGGGTAAGTGTACAAGTTGGATCGGCTGAAAAAACTGCTGTAATACTACATGCTGCCCCAGTTGCAGGTAAATTTGTAAATGAATAAGGTATTGATGTAGCAAAAGGAGGATTTAGCACCGTACTTCCTCCACATGAGTTTGTAATTGTTAACGTACCTGTTGCTGGAGGGTTTGTTACTGAAATTGTTCCTGTTAAATCAAATTGATTGGTTGATGAGTTACATGCACCAGGAACCGCTGTTAAAGCTGTCATATTACACAAAATAGCACAATTGGTTGCTCCTGAGCCTCCAGTTTGCGTTGCTGTAATGTTTGTAGGCTGCCCTGAAAAATTAGTAATTAACAACATATACCATTCTCCAGGTTGTGTATTAGGGAGACTTACAACTTCTGTTGCTGCTGTTGAAAAGCTACAATCAATTGGGCTGCCACTTGTTCCTCCACAAACAGCTGCTGTCATAGCTGCTTGAGAAGCAAATGGACCCCAAGCTGCAAAATCAATATCTACATTTGCACTGTTGGTTAGCGTTATATCAAGATTTCCACCCGTTGAAATATTCAAATAATACCAAGCGGGATTGGGTTGAGAACCTAAACAACCATAATTTGGACCAACTGGTGCTGTCGTGCTTGTTGATGCTGGAAAATTCACACCTGTTGAAGTGCAAAAAGGGGCTGCATTATTGCATGAAGATTGAGAATAGCTATAATTTGCAAATGTTATTACTGATAGCAGAAGTATAAACCTATATATATATAAACTAATAAGTTTATGTGAGATTTTAATTGGGTACATATTGCGAAATAAAAACATTAAATAAAAATTTTTCTTCTCCAACTACAACATAATCAGTTTTTAATGAAAACGAAAAAAGCGTTTTAGCAACACTTCTATTAATTGGTTCTTTTAAAACAACTTTTACGTCCCATCCTTTTTCATCACTACCTTCTCCAACGACAACACTTTTAACATATTGATCTGATTTTACAGATGCTATCCACGCTTTAAGTTCAATATCGTTAAATTTAGCTGTTAATTTAAATTTCAATACTTTTCCATTATCTTCTTTAAATAAATTTTCTTTTGTAGTTTTAAACTCAATAGTGATTTCTTTTTTATCCCAAGAAGAAAAAGGTGTTGCACGAGAAAAATGATGAATTAATGCAATAACTATCAATAATAAAGCAGTATGTTTCATTGGTTACAAAAAATTAATATCAACCACTAAGGTTTTCTTGGTTATTTAAGTTGATTACTCCCTTTGAAAGACGAATTTAATTCTCTTAAGTTGCCTTTCTAACGAAATAAAATTTTATTGTAAAAATACTATGTAAATCGAGAAAAAGAAAAAGAGTTGTCTTAAAACTAAATGGCAAATAAGATTAGCTTTACAATAATGATGAAAAAAATAGCTAAATTTGTTGGTATTACTTATATCATAGAAAATTTGCGAACCGAGCTTGCGAGTTCAACGAAGTTAATTTTCTGGGTTAATGGGCAACATCCAAAAAATAAAACAAGCAGCAACGCACAAGCCTTTTGATTTTAACAGTGAAAAACATCAGCAATTTATCAAAAATCAACTCACTATAATTCAAGAGATGACTACTCAGTTTCCTCATCTTAATTTTGAGGAAGAGAAAGAGTTATTAGTAGAGGCTAAATAAAATTAAAGTAACTAATCAGTGTGGATTGCTAGCAAGCGAGCTTTCCATAATTGCCGCTGATTACGTTAATTTACACAGATTGTATTCACAGATTAAAAGCCAAAGTCACATAATAATTAATAAAAACAACTATAAAAATCAAAAATATGTGTTAAAAATCTGTGCAAATCTGTGCCATCTGTGGCAAAAAAAGTGACTGATTAGTTTCAAATTAAAGATTCAAATATTCAATAACTCCCTGATATACACTTTTTAAATCTTCTTCAGAAATACAATAAGGAGGGATAATGGTAAGCACATTTCCGAGCGGTCTCAGAATGATTCCTTTCTTCAACAAAAATTGATACGCTTCTTTGCCTTTGGAGTTAAAATAATTACTCTCACCATCAGTTTGTAGCTCAATAGCAGCAATAGTTCCAAAATATCGAGCATTTTTAACCTGTTGATGGAGTTGAATGCTTTCAATAAAAGTTTTTTGTAATTGGCAAATACGTTCAATTTTCTCAAATGTATTTTCTGTCTCAAATAAATCTAACGAAGCATTGGCAGCAGCACAAGCAAGCGGATTTCCTGTGTAGGAATGTCCGTGTAAAAAAGTATGCTTGGCATTATCTGAATAAAAAGCTTGGTAAATGGTGTCAGAAACTGCTGTAATTCCCAATGGCATAAAACCACCCGTAATTCCTTTCGATAAACAAAAAACATCAGGTTTGTGCTGAAAATAATCGGATGCAAACCATTTTCCTGTTCTACCAAAACCTGTAAACACCTCATCAGCAATGGAAATAACACCATACTTTTTGCACAAACCTATCATTTCCGATAAAATTTCTGGTGAATGCATTAACATTCCTGCAGCTCCTTGAATAATAGGTTCAAAAATAAAAGCAGCTATCTCATTGGTTTTTAAAAGAGTTTCAAATTTATTTAAAATGGCATCTTTGTTTTCTTTGGTTGGAGGTGCCACAAAATCAACATCAAATAAAAGTGTTTCAAAAGGTTCGTTAAAACCACCTCTGGCGGTTAAACTCATACTTCCGAAAGTATCACCATGGTAATCGTTCTCTAAGGCAATAAAACGAATACGTTTTTCGCCTTTGTTGTACCAATACTGAATAGCCATTTTTAGGGCAACTTCGTTGGCAGTAGAACCATTATCTGAGAAAAATAGTTTTTCAATGTTATTGGGAAGCAAATGAATTAATCTTTCCGAAAGTTTTACTGCCTGGGGATGTGTAAAACCACCAAAAGCAACATGCTCTAACTCCAACGCCTGTTCGTAAATTTTTTGGGCAATATAAGGATGAGCATGACCATGAATATTCACCCACCAGCTGGAAAATCCATCAATGTATTGGTTGCCAGCTTCATCAAAAACAAAAGCTCCCTTGCCTTTAACAATAGGAATTACATCAGCACCTTTTTGTTGGTCGAACGGATGCCAAATGTATTGTTTGTCTTTTTGTTTGAGATTCATGTTGGCAAAAGTAAACAGCTAAAAACAAAAAAGGGCAGAATAAGTCAATTTTATTCCGACCTTTTTAAAACTTAAACCACATAGATTCTATGTGGTTATTAATTTCTACCAAATAGTAACTCTTAAACTATCAGGAGCAACCATTTGCCCTTCTTTACAACCAAAAGCAGCATGAAATTCCGTTAAATTAACCAACGGACCATTAATTCTATATCTTGTTGGAGAATGGGGGTCAGTTTTTACTTGGTTGATAAGGAATTCATCTTTAGCATTGGTGTGCCAAACCTGAGCCCATCCTAAAAAGAAACGTTGGTTATGATCAAAACCATCAATTAATGCTGGTTTTCCTTTCTTTTCAACGGCTTTTTGTAAGCCATAATAAGCCAAGGTGATGCCAGCAATATCGGCAATGTTTTCGCCAAGGGTAAGTTTTCCGTTCACTTTATTGCCTTCAGCTACTTCATACTTATCGTATTGAGCGGCTAATTTACCTGTTCTTTCAGCAAAGTTGGCTTTGTCTTCATCTGTCCACCAATTGTTAAGGTTTCCATCACCATCAGACTTGCTTCCTTGGTCATCAAAACCGTGCGAAAATTCATGCCCGATAACAGCTCCAATGCCACCATTGTTGGCTGTGGTATTAACAAATGAAGCAGTTGCTGGAACTAAATTTGAGGCTGTAAATTGCGAACCATTGATTGCTGGTAATCCTCCTGTTATTGTAATAGTAAATGAACTATCCAAGCAATTTGGGGTGGGGTTTGAAGAAACAATTTGAGGTAAATATTGAACAGCTATTGGGCTACCCATTTCATAACAAGGAAGGGTAGTGTTTGTGTAACTGTAAGTGAAAGGATTATTAACAGTATCATAAAAGGTAATAGGAACATAGTAAAGTGTGTTGTTTGTCCAAGGTCCTGTAAAACTAGGTTGTCCTAAGGTGTTAATATCATTAAAATTTCCTCCAAAACCAACAACTCCAACAAAACAAGGGTCGTTAGCAATACCAATTTGCAACAATTCATCATCGGTCTCCTCCAATTTTTTTTTCAATTCGATGGTATGTCCTTGAATGATAGCTCCATTAATTACCTTTAAATAATTTACGTAGCCATACTTTTCGTCAGAAATAATGGAGAAAACATCTACATCATTAATGGTAGGACTCACCACAACAGATTTGCTTTGGTACTTTTCTAAGGTTTCAATTTTTTCTTTTAAGAGTTGAGCTTTTTCAAATTGAAGTGTTTCGGCATATTCTGCCATTAAAGGTTTTAAATGCTTGGTAACACTATTGATATTCCCCTTTATAATAGACTTAATTTCTTCGATGGAATGGTTGTAATCTTCTTCTGTTTGTTTAGCTACGCATGGTGCTTTACAATTGCCAATATGATACTCCAAACAAACCTTAAATTTATCGTTTTTTATATTTTCTGAAGAGAGGTTAAAGTTGCAATTTCGCAATTGATAGAGTTCTCTTATCAATCCTAAAACAGTATTCATCATTTTTACAGAAGCGTAAGGACCGAAATAAGCAGAGCCATCTTTTACAACATTTCTGGTGGTAAAAATTCTTGGGAATCGTTCGTTTTTAATACAAATCCAAGGATAGGTTTTATCATCTTTAAGAAGAATGTTATACTTTGGCTGATATTTTTTTATTAAGTTATTTTCTAACAGCAAAGCTTCAATCTCCGAACCAACAACAATGGTTTTGATATCAGCGATTTGTTTTACTAAAATTGCTGTTTTGCCATTTTCATGATTTTTGGTAAAATAAGAAGTAACTCTTTTTTTTAAATTTTTTGCTTTTCCAACATAAAGGATAATTCCTTCGACATTATAATATTGGTAAACACCTGGTTGATGAGGAAGATTTTTAATAAGTTGGTTCAAGGCATCTTGTTGCATAACTGCAAATATACTGCTGTTTCTGGTATTTTTTTTAATAAAAGAGGACAGAAAAATTTATGACTACAATCATAATCTTTTTAAAAAATATGTATTTACACGCAACCATTTTATGTAGAATTACGTATTGGATTTAAGTAGTTTCTTTAGGGGGGTTCTATAAATTAAAGTTTTGATATTCAAATAATTATGTGTATATTTATGATGTAAATCAACAGATTAAGCAATGAAAAAGCAAAGATACAAAACAACAGGAAGAAAATCATTATTTGACGAACAATTTAGCTCGGAAAAATTATCAGAAATTGGAAATCCCTTAGAGATGATAAGCAAAGTAATAGATTTTGAGTTATTTAGAAGCACCTTAGAATCAAAATTGCTAAATACAAATAAGAAAAATAATGCAGGATCAAGACCTTATGATGTAGTATTGATGTTTAAAATTATGATTTTGCAACGTTATTACGGACTTGGCGACAAACAAGTGGAATATCAAATTTTGGATAGAAACAGTTTTAGAAACTTTTTAAAGCTCGAAACTGGCGACAAAGTTCCTGATGAAAAAACGGTATGGGCTTTTAGAGAAGCACTAACAAAAACAGGTCTTGTAGAAGATTTATTTAAACAATTTAAAGATTATTTAGAACAAAAGGAGTTAATATTTAATGAAGGTCAACTTATAGACGCAAGTTTTACCATAGCACCACGCCAACGCAACACAAGAGAAGAAAACAAGAAAATTAAAAATGGAGAGGGAGATGATTTATGGAACGATAAACCCAACAAGAAAAAGCATAAAGATATTGATGCTAAATGGACAAAGAAAAATAACGAAACTTTTTACGGTTATAAAAACCATGCAAAGGTTGATAACAAAGGTAAATTCATCAATAAATACGTAGTAACCGATGCATCAGTACACGATTCACAAGCAATAGAAGGATTATTAGACGAAAAAGATAAAGATCAAGACTTATACGCAGACAGTGCCTACACAGGCGAAGAACAAGAAAAAACAATAGCAAAATACGAAATGAACAACAAAGTTAACGAGAAAGGGTATAGAAACAAACCACTAACAGAGCAGCAAAAGAAAAGCAATAATGAAAAATCAAAAACCAGAGCAAGAGTAGAGCATGTATTTGGCTTTATGGAGCAAAGCATGAATGGATTAAAAATAAAATCAATAGGAATAGAAAGAGCAACAGGCATTATTGGATTAATTAATTTAACCTATAATTTATTCCGCTACGAACAAGTGATACGATTAAATTTTTTATAAATTAAATAACTGATAGATAGATAGATAGATAGATAGATAGAAAATAAAACGAAATTATTGCTACAAAATGAACTATTTTTTGTATTTTGCCAACGATTTATAAAAATTAGCTAAAGGGTTCTGCTACTTTTTACAAATTAAAAATAAAAAAAGCAATTTATAGAACCCACCTTTAAAAACAAGTTGCATGAAGACAAAATTAACCTCTTTAATCAATAAAGCTATTGTAATTTTTTTTTGTATTGTTATAAACAATAATGTTATATTGGCTCAATGGCCTGCATTAAGTACACCAAACATTCAAGCAACTTCTAGTGCTGCAACAGGAGGTAACTTAAAAGATTATTGGGCTTGTAGCGATGGAAAAGGAGGTAGTTATACTCTTTTTACTGATGATAGGCAAGATCCAGGTGGAAATGAAAGTGTTTATTGTCAACGAATTGATAATAATGGAAATATTAAATTTATAGCAAATGGAATTGTAATAGCTGCTATAGCTACTGCAGATCAAGATAGGCCAAAAGTAACCGCAGATGGTTTCTATAATGCCATAGCTTGTTGGCAAGATGATAATTCGTCTCCAGGCAATGATGATATTTATGTTCAAAAAATTGATTCCAATGGTAACACATTATGGACTGTAGGAGGAGTATTAATTTGCAGTGCTATAGATGTTCAAGATAAAACTTGGATTATTAGTGATGGTATGGGTGGTGCTATAATAGCATGGGAAGATGCCAGAACAGTAGGTGTTGAAGATATTTATGCACAACGTGTGAATTCTGCAGGAGTTGTGCAATGGACTGCAAATGGTGTAGTTATATGTAATGAAAACAATATACAAAAAGAAATACACTTAGTTTCAGATGGCTTTGGTGGGGCTATTATTACATGGACTGATGAACGTGCTGGTAATAAAGATATTTATGCTCAAAGAATAAATTCAGCTGGTGTTGTACAATGGTCAGCTAATGGAGTAGCTATCTGTACAAATGCTAGCGACCAACAAACTCCCAAGATCACTCCTGATGGAAATAATGGAGCAATAATAACTTGGAGTGATATGAGAGGAAGTGGTGGAAAAGAGGATATTTATGTGCAAAGAATTAATTCGATGGGGGGCGTTTTATGGACTGCAAATGGAAAAGTAGTTTGTAATTCAATAAATACGCAAAAAAAACCTATGATAGCCAGTGATTCGTTTGGTGGTGCAGTAATTACTTGGGAAGACAAAAGAACTGGCACAGAAGATATTTATGTGCAACGAGTAGATAGTAATAGTATTATGAAGTGGACACTTAATGGAAATGTGGTTTGTGGTGCAGCTAATATCCAGAAAGCTCCAGATATTGCACAAGCTAATTTTGGGAAAGTTCTGATTGTTTGGGAAGATTCTAGAACTGGAGGTGTTGAAGATATTTATTTACAAGTTGTTGATTCAGCAGGAACTATGTTGGGTACTGCAAATGGAATTGCCGTTTGTACTGCAACAGACGTACAACAAAAACCTTTTGTCTTTAAAAGTGGAGCAAATGACTGGATTACTATTTGGAAAGATGGTAGAAATATTCCAGTAACAGGTAAAACTGATTTGTATGCACAGGGCTTAAATCCGACAATTGTCCCTGTTCTTCCTATCGAGTTAATCAGCTTTGAAGCCAACGTAAATAATCAACAAGTTGATGTTAAATGGATAACTGCCTCCGAAATAAATAATGATATTTTTACGATTGAAAAAAGTAAAGATGCTAAAAATTGGGAAAAAGTGCTTACCGTTAAAGGTGCAGGAAATAGCAACCAAGTAATTGAGTATTTTGATGTTGATTACAATCCTTATATTGAAATTTCTTATTATCGTTTAAAACAAACCGATTTTAATGGAGCATATTCTTACTCAAATATAGTACCTGTTAAGTTTGAAGAAATAAATACTGAAGGAAATATTAATTTATTTCCTAGTCCTGCCAATGTTGGAGAAACTGTCCATTTAGTATTTAAAAATATTTTTGAATCCGAATTGTTAGTGGTATTGAGGGATTTAAAAGGTAGCGAATTTTACTCTAAAGTAATTGTAAATATTGAAGATGGTAAACTAATTGGTGTGCCAATAGATACGAATATTCCTAGTGGCGTTTATTTAATTACTGCTACTTCCGAAAATCAAATGTATAGCCAGAAATTGATTATTAAGTAAATTTATTTTGTTTTGGAAAGTTCATTAAGTTGAACACCATCTTTAAACTTAACAATTCCAATTTGGTCACCACTTGGGGAGTAATATTTCCAAACACCATTTTCCTTGCCATTTATCAT
>Ga0210039_1000494_pt1 | contig 41458 bp, 44 predicted proteins | sample CryGeyCG2114_250_3_FD_185460 | JGI IMG/M metagenome (GOLD analysis project Ga0210039, IMG submission 185460) | Groundwater microbial communities from aquifer - Crystal Geyser CG17_big_fil_post_rev_8/21/14_2.50 (SPAdes) (version 2) | ecosystem: Environmental > Aquatic > Deep subsurface >...
CCGCCATGGTCACGCTTTACAAAACCGCGTGGGGCAAACGCTTCCGCGAACGGCTCGCTGCCGCAGGTAAACCGCCCAAGCTCATTATCGGTGCGATGATGCGTAAACTCATTCATGTTGCGTTCGGAGTCCTTAAGTCAGGAAAAATGTTTGATCCGGCGTTGCATGGGTGTTGACTGGGATAACAGTATCTACGGCCTATCCGTAAACCGGGAATTTTGCACACATCGCCTTGGCCTCGTTCGCCACGCGGCTGATGACGGCCTCATTGCTGGGCGCGTCGAGCACGTCGGCGATCAGGTTGGCGAGATGCTCCGCTTCAATTTCCTTGAAGCCGCGCGTGGTCATCGCCGGCGTGCCAATACGGATGCCGCTGGTGACAAAAGGCTTCTGCGGGTCGTTCGGGATCGAATTCTTGTTCACAGTGATGTGGGCGAGGCCCAGCGCCGCCTCGGCTTCCTTGCCGGTGAGGTTCTTGGCGCGCAGATCGACCAGAAACACATGGCTCTCGGTGCGCCCGGAAACGATGCGCAAGCCGCGCTCCTGCAGCACCTTGGCCATCACGATGGCGTTATCGATCACCTGCTCCTGGTACTGCTTGAATTCTTTCGTCGCCGCTTCCTTGAAGGCGACCGCCTTGGCGGCGATCACGTGCATCAGCGGGCCACCCTGGATGTTGGGGAAAATCGCCGAATTGAGCGCTTTCTCATGCAGCGCGGAGGACAGGATGATGCCGCCGCGCGGGCCGCGCAAAGTCTTGTGGGTGGTGCTGGTAACGAAGTCGGCGATGCCGACCGGGCTGGGATACACGCCCGCCGCGACCAGGCCGGCGTAATGCGCCATATCGACGAACAGGTAGGCGCCGACCGCATCGGCGATCTTGCGGAAGCGTTTCCAGTCGATCCGCAAAGAGTAGGCGGAAGCCCCGGCCACGATCATTTTCGGCTTGTGCTCGTGGGCCAGGCGCTCCACTTCGTCGTAATCGATCTCCTCGGTTTCCGGGTGCAGGCCGTAGGCCACCGCCTTGAACAGCTTGCCGGAAAAATTGACCGAAGCGCCGTGGGTGAGGTGTCCGCCATGCGCCAGCGACATGCCGAGGATGGTGTCGCCGGGTTGCAGCACGGCCATGTATACCGCCTGGTTGGCCTGGGAGCCGGAATGCGGCTGGACATTGGCGTATTCGGCACCGAACAGGGCCTTGACCCGGTCGATGGCGAGCTGCTCGGCCACGTCCACGTACTCGCAACCGCCGTAATAGCGCTTGCCGGGATAGCCTTCGGCGTATTTGTTGGTCAGTTGAGAGCCCTGCGCTTCCATCACCGCCGGGCTGGTATAGTTTTCCGAGGCGATCAGCTCGATGTGGTCTTCCTGGCGGCGGGTTTCATCCTGCATCGCCCGCCACAACTCGGGATCGAATTTTGCGATGGTCTGGTCTGCGCTGAACATAACAAGCTCTTTCAAAAAAGCAAAACGGCGATTTTACCACGATAAGTTTCTCAACTCTTGATCTTGTCTGGATCGTTTCCGTTCTTGTGCTGCTCTTTCTCCTCCCATGCAGCTCTAAACTGCGCCAACTCATCGCGCAGCGCCTTGATGTCGCGGTGCATTTCATGGCGCAAGTGCTTCTCGTCCTCGCCGACGAAAAATGCGGCAATGCTCGCCGTCACCATCGACAAAAGGGCGTAACCGATCAGCACAATCAGTGCGGCAAAAATACGCGAGGCCGGCGTGGTCGGCACAATATCGCCATAACCCACGGTTGCGCCGCTGGTAAAGGCAAGCCACAAGCCTTCGCCATATGTGTACACGGTGGGCTCCAGCCAATAGAAACCCGCGCCGGCGATCAGCAGCACCACGCTGCCGAGGCCCAGCATATAGGGCATGGCGTTGGGGGAAAACAGGTTGCGCAGCGACCCCATGATGCGCACCAGGAACAGCAACGCCACGGTCGCTCGCAGCAGCCTCGCCAGCACGACCCATTCGCCTTCCCAACCGGTCAGGCTGGCGGCGGCTGCAATGACGATCAAAAGATCGAGCCAGTTGTGCGCCAGGTACTGCTTGCGCTGGCGCGTCAGCCATAGCATCCACAGCAGTTCGAGGAGAAACGCCGCAAAAATGAAGCCGTCCAGAGTCAGGCCAAGACGGCGCAGGATCGCCAGGTTTTCGACGGTTCCAAGCAAAAAAGCGGGAATGGAAAGCAGCGCCACCCCGATCATCACCCAGTGCAGTCGGCGCTCCCACTGATAGGCGCGCGGATTGTCGCGGGGCGGCACACCGCCCATGCCCATCCAGCGGCGGAAATCAGTCTCCACTCACGCCCCCGCCACCTTCATCCGCTCGATCAGCACCGAACCACACTGCCTCGAACCCTGAACCAGGATGTCGCTGCCGACCGCCACGATCTGCCGGAACATGTCCTTGAGGTTGCCGGCAACCGTGATTTCCTCGACAGGAAACTGAATTTCGCCGTTTTCCACCCAATAACCGGCGGCCCCACGGGAATAATCCCCGGTCACCGGGTTGATGCCATGGCCGAGCAGCTCCGTCACCACCAGACCTTTGCCCATCATCTTCAGCAGACCGGCGAAATCCTGTCCACTGCTCTCGATAATCAGGTTATGGTTGCCGCCGGCGTTACCGGTGGAGGCCATGCCCAATTTGCGCGCCGAGTAGCTGCCGAGAAAATAACCTTGCAGCACGCCGTCCTTGATCAGGTCGCGTGCGCGGGTGGCGACGCCTTCACTGTCAAAGGGGCTACTGCCCAGCCCTTTAAGAATATGCGGCAGCTCGCGGATATGGACGAATGGCGCGAAAATTTGCTGGCCCAGGCTGTCGAGCAGGAAAGAGGATTTGCGGTACAGACTGCCGCCGCTGACGGCGCCGACCAGGTGCCCGATCAGGCCGGAAGCTATCGGCGCTTCGAACAGCACCGGGCACTCGGTGGTCTTGAGTCTGCGCGCCGCGAGCCGGCGCACGGTGCGCTCACCGGCTTTCCTGCCGACGGCTGCGGCGCTTTCCAGGTCGGCCGCATCGCGCCGCGAGCTATACCAGTAGTCCCGTTGCATTCCCTGGTCTTCGGCGATCACCGCGCAGCTGATGTCGTGGCGCGAGGAGGGGTAGCCGCCAAGAAAGCCCAGGCTGTTGCCGTACATGAACAAAGATTCCTGGGTGGAGACCGAGGCGCCCTCGGAATTGTCGATCCGCTTGTCCACCGCGAACGCCGCAGACTCGCAGGATTTTGCCAGTTCGATCGCCTGCTCCACCGACAAATTCCACGGGTGGTACAGGCTGAGATCGGGAATCTCCCTGGCCAGCAGATTCTCGTCGGCGAGCCCGGCGAATTCGTCGCTGGCCGTGTATCTGGCGATGCTCACCGCCGCCGCGACGGTATCCTTGATCGCCTGGGGCGACAGGTCCGAGGTGCTGGCATGGCCGCGCTTATGGCCGAAGTAAACCGTCACCCCCAGGCCCTTGTCGCGGTTGTATTCGATGGTTTCGACCTCGCCGCGACGCACCGAGACGTTCTGGCCGAAGCCTTGCGACACCTCCGCCTCGCAGGCCGTAGCGCCAGCCAGTTTCGACTGGCTCAAAATATCGCGGGTAATCTGGCTCAGCGTTTCAATAGAATGGGAAAAACGGGAATTTGACACAGGCACCTCATAAAGCTAAAAGTAGGGTGGGCACCGTTCTTGTGCCCACGCGGTCAGCAAATCGAACAAACGCCCTTCACGTTTGCTCCCTCTCCCGCTTGCGGGAGAGGGTTGGGGAGAGGGAAGTTATTCCGCGTGGGCACAAGAACGGTGCCCACCCTTGTCTGCTTGGGGTTATCATAGCAACTTTTATTCCATTTGCGAAACCATGGCTGATTTAGAACTCGACGCGCCTGACGACCTGCCGGAGCCCCCGAGCAAAACCAGGCGCAAGCAGGAAATGCACGCCTTGCAGGATATTGGCGAGGAACTGGTCGGGCTGAACAAGGATCGGCTGGCACAGCTGAATCTGCCCGATAACCTGCTGGATGCCATCATTGAAGCCAAGCGCCTGACCCGCCACGAAGCGCGCCGCCGCCAGATGCAATACCTCGGCAAACTGATGCGCACGGTGGATGCGGAGCCGATCCAGGCCAAGTTGGACGAGTGGAACAATGTCACGCACGTCCAGGCGGCCAAGTTTCACCGGCTGGAACGCTGGCGTGAGCGCCTGCTGACCGAAGAGCAAGCATTGAGCGACTTGGTGGCGGACTATGCGCGGGCCGACATCCAGCAGATTCGCACCCTGATCCGCAATGCGCAGAAAGAAGCCGCCGCCGGCAAGCCGCCCAAGAGCAGCCGCGCCCTGTTCAAGCTGCTGCGCGAAATGATCCTCGAAGAAAAAGAAACCGAACCGGAGCAACCGGATGAATAGCGAACAGCCAGCGCTGATCGGTCTGGTCACCATCAGCGACCGCGCCTCGCAAGGCGTTTACGCAGATCAGGGCATCCCGGCGCTCAACGAATGGCTAACCAACGTGCTGATCTCGCCATGGCGCGCCGTCACCCGCATGATCCCTGACGAACAGGCGCAGATCGAAGCCACGCTGCGCCAACTGGCGGATGAAGAAGGCTGCTGCCTGGTGCTCACCACTGGCGGCACCGGTCCGGCGCCGCGCGATGTCACGCCGGAGGCAACGCTGGCCGTGGCGGACAAGGTACTACCCGGCTTCGGCGAGCAAATGCGCGCCGTCAGCCTGAAGTACGTGCCCACCGCCATTCTCTCCCGCCAGGTCGGCGTCATCCGCAAGCAATGCCTGATCGTCAACCTGCCCGGACAACCCAAGGCGATCAAGGAAACCCTCGACGGCGTGTTTGCCGCCGTACCTTACTGCATCGACCTGATCGGCGGGCCTTACCTGGAAACCCGGGAAGAAGCGATCAAGGCTTTCCGCCCCAAATCAGCTATCCGGGCTAAAGGTTAAATTACCCCGGCCGAGGGTTTAACCAAGCGAATCACCGAATCGGCGGGTACTGCCTGGAAACGCTACAAGAAGCGAAGGCAGTCCTTAAGGTAGCCTGACCGTCGCCGCCATTCCGGCGCGCATCAGCTCCTTCACCGCAAACACGGCCTCTACCTCGTAGGCCGAACCGGCCTTATCTGCAACCGGCTCCAGGCCGGGGTATTTAAGGATGGCGGGGTATTCCTGCTGGCGCACCCGCACGCTCACTGCCTGTCCGGCCTTGAGGTTGCCGATGCGGTCAGCGGACACCTTGAAGCGCGCAGCCATCTCCCCTGCCTTCGCCAGCACCAGCAATGGCTGGGGCTGAAGTCCGACCGCCACATGCTGCCCCGGTTCGGCTAGACGCGCCACCACTACCGCATCGAAGGGGGCGCGCAACGCGCTATCCGCAAGATCCTGGCGTTCCCGTGCAAGCCGTGCCTGGGCGCCATCCAGTTGGGCCTTGGCGCGGGCTTGACGCAACTTGGCCTGGTCCAGCTCGGAGGTGGAAATCACGGTCCGGTCATAGAGCTCCTGGGTACGCGCCAGATCGCGCCGGGCCTCCGCCGTTTCCTCCGTAAAGCGGGCGACCACAGCCCGGCTCTCGGCCACCCGCGCCTGATAAGGTGCAGCGTCCAGGGTCAGAAGCGAGCGCCCTTTTTGCACCCTATCGCCGACATTCACCCCAACCTCGCGCACAATGCCGGACACTCGCGGAGACAGCTCCACCCGTTGTGACCACTGCAAGGTCGCAGGAAAACTCTCCGCCCAGGCAGCAGTAGCCGCCGCCCACAATATGCCTGCCCATACCCATTTACTCATTTTGCCCATCCTTTTTCATCCAGCGGCTTACCCAGCAGCGCCTTGATCCGCGCCAATCCCAGCGCCAGCTGGTACTCGGTTCGACGCTCGCGCAGTTTTGCCTCCATCGTCGCCGCCATGGCATCCCCCAGGTTGGCTTTCAGTTCCACTTCATATTGCCCGCGCGCCCTTTCCAGCGCCAGATCGCGATATTCGACCTGCTTCCGGGCCGCTACGCGCACGCTGCGCTGCAACTGATCGACTTCGGCCCACACCTCCAGAAGCGCTTCGGACAGATCCATCCCGAGCTTGTCGGCCTCGGCCTGGAGTTTGTGAAACCGGGCCTGTTCCCGCGCTAATTGCGCCGACACACGCCGGCCCTGGTACATCGGCCAGGTCAGCACCACGCCGGCGCGCAGGTTGTCGCGGGTGGCCGTTTCCCGGCTCCAGCCCGCCGCCTCGACCTCGGCATCCAGCATTGGAGAATTCTCGGCGCGCAAGGCTTCCATGCGCTGCCGCGAAGCTTCGAGCAAGGCGAGTTGGGTGCGTAGCCGGGGGTTGTGTTCCTGCATGATGGGCAGCAGGGTCTCGTAATCCGGCAGGGCGAGGTCGTTGGCAGCAAGTTTCGGGTCTTCCAGTTCGGCTGCAAGCTGTCCGGGCTGGTTCATGGCATTTGCCAGCTGCGCCCTGGCAAAGCGGGCGCGAGCCTGGCTGGCGTTGCGCCTGACCAGAATCTCCTGGTAGCGGGACTCCAGTTCCGCCAGTTCTGTGGTGGATATCTGGCCGACCTTGAGGCGATCCCTGGCGTTATCGGCATTGACGTATGCCACCGCCATGGTTTCATTATCGGCAATAAACTGCATGTCCGCCGCCAGGACACTGAAAAACCGGGCCATCACTTCGATGCGGCGCCGCTCGCGCGTTTCCAGCAGGCCAATCTCGCGCGCCTCCACCGTGGCCTTTGCCGCCTGCTCGGACAAGGCGGTGCGGCCGAAATCGTACAGGCTTTTGCGCGCGCTCAAACGTAGGGAATTATCGGAAAGGCTGGCATCCGGGCCGGAGGAAGGACGGGCCTGACGCAAGCCAGCTTCGACATTGACGGAAAGATCGCTGCGCGAGGCCGCCGCTTCCTGTTCGGCCAAGGCGGCAGCCCGGTCGGCCTCGGCCAGCCGCAGGTCGGGATGCGCCGAGTCCACCGCCGCAAGCGCCTCGCCGAGCGTAAGGCGCTTGGCAGGTGCGGACCAGCCCTGCGGTATCAGCCAGGCCATCAAAACCAGCGCGATCCCGACGCGAAAAATCATTTCGCGACTTGCAGCTTGTACCTGGCAAACGGCATGGTTTTCCAGATGCCCTCCGCCACGTAGCGTCCCAGCAGCATGAACTCGTTCACATCCTTGGATGCGCCGGTGAAACGGGTCATCGGTTTGCCGTCAAGATCGTAAAAGCCGAATACCGGGGTGGCGCGCACACGCTGCTCGGCGGCGAACTTCTTCTCGGTGGTTTCCTTGCCGGAAAAGTCCACCAGGGGATTGTCGCCGTTGATATCGACGCTGAAGATGAAAAAGCGCTTGCGGTAATAATCCTGCACTTCGGACTGGTTGAGGACGGTTTCCTTCATGCGATGGCAGAAGGGGCAATCCTCCAGCTCATACATCAGCAGAATACCCATTTTTCCCTCTTTGCGCGCCGACGCAAGTTCGGTCTTGAAATCACCCAGGTTCTGGTCAAAAAAACCCTGAACATCACGAGTTTCAGCCATTCCCGATCCGGAAAAAAACAACAGCAAAACGACGAAAAACCATCTCAACATGAACGCCTCCAAATCAAAACAAGTGCCGATTGTAACAAACGCTCTTCACCATTGCCCCTTCTCCCTTTGGGAGAAGGTTGGGATGAGTGCCGCCCCCTTGCTTCCAGCAGTATTGATTTATTTTACAAAATATCCAATTGTTTCTAGAATCTACCGGATTAAGAGGCATTCTTGCCCGGGGAAAACCACTATGCCACTAACGCTGTCCGTACCCGCACCCAACCCGGTCGAAGACCTGACCGTGGAAACACGCCCGAAACAGTTGAAAGAATGGCTGGACGATCTGCCTCTCACCAACCTTACCGATGTTTGCCGCACCCTGGACGACGAAATCAGCGCACTGAATCAACAAAAAGTCGTTATGGAGAAGCGCCTGAAGTTGCTCGAACTCTATCGCAGCGTCATCTTTAAACTACTGCCCGCCATGGAAGACCAGTATGTCGCCACCCGTCTACCGCAGCCGGGAAAAAACCGGCAAATGGCCGAACAGGCACGCCAACTCCTGATGGAGCTCGCCAACGGGTACAAGATCATTCTGCTTGATTATCAGAATGCACGCATTACCTTAGGCAAGGGAAAAATTGCGGTGGCTGCGGCGCAACGCGCCATGTCCGCCTTGAGCCGGATACTGATGACCTGCTACCAGACCTATGCCCCCGCTCCCTCTGGCATCTGGTTCGAGATACACCAGATTTTCCGCTTCGCCATCGAGCAGGATATCGCCAACGAAACCATTGCCGACGAGGAACGCGAAAGCAGCGTCAATCTGGTTTACAAACAAACCCTGTTGCTCGCACTGTCGAATCCTTACCATCTGAGTCCCGGCGAAGTCGCATTCATCCAGGACTACCTGGCAGTGTTCGGTGGTCTCGCACAACTTCAGGCGTTCGCACCAACCGGCAATCCGATCGGTTTGTTTCTGGCGCAGACCCACAGCGACAAGCCTCCCAAGCCCTTGCCCCAAGATCTGTATGAAGTAGACAACCGTAGCGACATACTGCTCAACACGCTGGAATTGGCACATGCGCTTCATCACCACATAGAAAAGCTGAACTCGGGGGAATTGCCGAAAAACATGAATTTGCCCGATGTCGCCAGGGAAGCCAACCACCGGGACCTGCTAAAACGTTTGCTCAAGAGCTGGTCAGCAGCGCCGAAACGGGTGTTCAACCGGGCCCAGAACATCTCCAGCACCCAGGTCTGCATCGGTTTGCCATCCCTCCACCATTTCCTTGGCGGGCGCGAGTTCGGAGAAAGCAGCGATCTTTCGTTTGTCCAACCGATCGAGGATCAGCGTTTCATCTCGGGCAAGTGGCTGGTCATCAATGAAAGTGCTGGCGGCCTTGCATTGAGCGGCACTTTCGAGACCCTGCCCCAGATTCGCCCAGGCGATGTAATCGGGTTAAAAGCGGATGGCGCGAACGAATGGAATGTCGGTGCCGTGCGCTGGGTGAAAAGCGGCAAAGCCGACCATCTTGAAATCGGCACGCAGCTTGTTGCCCCCAAGGCCGATCCAGCCAGAATCAAACCTTCCATTGCCAGCCCGGCGGAAACTTTTCAGGCCGCCCTGCTGCTGCCGGAAATTCTCCTGCTCAAGCAGCCGGAAACCCTGATCGCACCACGCGGAACCTTCGGCCCCCAACGCGAGCTGCTGCTCGAACTCGATGGCAATACGACCCAGACCGTCCGCTCCGTCAAGCTGGTGGAACAGACAGCAGGCTACGAAAGGTTCGAGTTCAGCCGGGGCTGAATAATTCTTTCTCAGCCCAGGCTGAAAAAATCCTTCAAGGACAGGCTCAATGCCTCGTCCAGTCTGGCTGTCAGGCCAGTCAACAAGACACCTGCACGCGTCCCTGCAATGCCTGGATCCGGATAGCGCAGGTTCGGATCGAACACGAAAACGCGGTAAACATCGGCGAGCCTGATCGCCGCAGCGCTTCGGGTCAGGGTCCAGCCGCCGCCCTCCACGCTGCCCACCCAGTTCACCTCGTTCAGCCGGTCGAGAATAGCCTCGATTTCTTCCAGCCCCAAATCCGATTCATGCGACAGGCGCTGCAGGCTGAGCGTTTCACCGGCCTGATGTGCCTGGCAAATCGCCTTGAGAACAGCCAGTGCGGCGAAGAAACCCTGTCCGGCAAACTCCCCGCCCTGCCGGATGGGCGTGTTCCAATAAGGCAGCGTAGCGGCGATCACCGCCCCGGACAGCACCACCAGCCAGGACAGATAAATCCAGATCAGGAAAAGTGGAACACTGGCGAACGCACCATACACCAGGGTATAGGTGGGAAAGTGAGTGACGTAAAGTGCAAACCCCTTCTTCATCAGCTCGAAGGAAAGCCCCGCCACCACCCCGCCGATCAAGGCATGAAGCGGCAAAACAGAGCGGCTGGGAACTATCCTGTAAAGCAGCGCAAAGGCAAAAATAGTCAGCGCCACCGACACCATCTTCAGGGTCACCATGCCGACGACTGGCACGTCTTTCGCCAGCCCGAGAGGAAGGCTGACCAGGTAGGAAGTCAGGGACAGGCTGGCCCCAATCAGCAGCGGCCCAAGTGTCAGCGCCGCCCAGTAGATCAGGAAACGGCGCAGCAGCGGACGCTTCCGACGCACACGCCAAATCACATCGAAGGCGTGATCGATGGTCAGCATCAGCACGAATGCGGTCACCGCCAGCAAGCCGATGCCCAGCGCGGTCAGGTGCGCCGCCTTCTGAGAGAATTGCTGCATGTACACTGAGATGATCTTGCCCGCCGAGACCGGCACGAAGTTATTCAGAACGAACACCTTGAGCTGGGCCATCAGGTCCGTAAACACCGGGAAAGCGGACAATACCGTCAGCGCGATAGTGACAATCGGCACTAGTGCCAGCAGCGTGGTGTAGGTCAGGCTCGCGGCGAACTGGACGCATCGGTCTTCCTTGAAACGTCGCCGCACCAGATGCAGAAACGGGATGACGCGAGAAAAGTTCCGGGGCATGAATTGCGTTATTATGTTAAAAATGGAGACTTCCACTATGGATCAAATACCGGGTCTTTGCCACCCTAATGGACATGCCGAACAGGCCGAAGCTGCGCTCCTGCGTATACTGCAAGAAAGCAGCCCATGAACAGAACCGCAGCCTCCACTATGCCAGCATCGTCAGCCTGATCGCGCTGATCTTCTGTGCCTCGCCTGGGAACTGTGGCTCGCGCCGCTACGCCCCGGCGGCTCCAGCCTGGTCTTCAAGGTTCTGCCGCTATTGCTGCCGCTGACCGGCATCCTGCGCGGCAAACGCTACACCTACCAGTGGGCCTCAATGCTGATCCTGCTTTACCTCTCTGAAGGCGTGGTACGAGCCATGAGCGACAAGGGCCTGTCAGCGACCCTGGCGGGCGTGGAAATCGCGCTGGCGGTGGTGTTCTTTTTCAGCGCCGTTTTCTACGCCCGGTTCAGCCGCAACACGTAGGGTGGGCACGTTTTTGTGCCTACGCGGTCAGTCAGTCGAAACAAGCGCCCTTCACGTTTGCCCCCTCGCCCCCTGTGGGAGAGGGTTGGGGAGAGGGGTTATTCCGCGTGGGCACAAAGACGTGCCCACCCTTACTCGACTAGCAGCCTGTCTGACTTGAAGAATCGTAGCGAAGTGGGTCAAGAAGCCACGTAGCGGATGCTCGCAAAATTCGGCTGGGCGAGAACAGATTTTGCGAGTTGGGCGATAAAGCCGCCCATCCCTGCTTACCCCACTTGCCGGTTTTGCAGGTCAATAGTCGTTCTATTGACCAAAAAAGCGGCGAAATATGGACCGCCCGGCCGAATTTGCAGCCGATTTCCTTCAAGTCAGACAGGCTGCTAGACCTGCGGATTCATCCGCTCCAGCTTTCCCGCCAGCTTGTTCATGGCATTAAGGTAAGCCTTGGCCGAAGCGATCACGATGTCGGTATCCGCCCCCTGACCGTTGACGATGCGCCCTCCCTTGGACAGCCGCACTGTGACTTCGCCCTGCGCATCCGTGCCGCTGGTGATGTTGTTGACCGAATAAAGCAGCAGTTCCGTGCCGCTTTTGACGATCGACTCGATCGCCTTGAACGAGGCGTCCACCGGCCCGCCGCCATCGGCTTCCGCGCTCCTTTCCTTGCCGCCATCGCTGATGGTGACATGGGCATGGGGCGTTTCGCCAGTTTCCGAGCAGACGCGCAGAGACACCAGCTTGAACTGTTCCTTCACCATCGATTGTTCCTCATCGCTGACCAGCGCATGAATATCCTCGTCGAAGATTTCATGCTTCTTGTCGGCGAGTTCCTTGAAGCGGGCGAAGGCGGCGTTGAGCGCTTCTTCCGACTCCAGCTTGATGCCCAGTTCAACCAGGCGGCTGCGGAAGGCGTTGCGACCAGAATGCTTGCCCATCACCATCTTGTTCGCGCTCCAGCCGACATCTTCGGCGCGCATGATCTCATAGGTTTCGCGGTGCTTGAGCACGCCGTCCTGATGGATGCCGGACTCGTGGGCGAAGGCATTGGCGCCGACAATGGCCTTGTTGGGCTGCACCGCGAAGCCGGTAATGCCAGCCACAAGGCGGCTAGCTGGCACAATCTGGGTGGTGTCGATACCGGTGTCGCAGGTAAAAATATCCTGGCGCGTGCGCACCGCCATCACCACTTCTTCCAGCGAGGCATTGCCCGCCCGTTCGCCCAGGCCATTGATCGTGCATTCCACCTGACGCGCTCCGGCCAGCACGGCAGAGAGCGAGTTCGCCACGGCCAGGCCGAGATCGTTATGGCAGTGAACCGAAAAAATCGCCTTGTCGGAGTTGGGGATGCGCTCGCGCAGGGTGGCGATCAGGCTGCCGAACTGCTGCGGCAGGTTGTAGCCAACGGTGTCGGGAATATTCAGGGTCGTGGCGCCGGCCTCGATCACCGCTTCCAGGATGCGACACAGGAAATCAGTCTCGGAGCGGCCGGCGTCCTCGGGCGAGAACTCGACGTTGTCGGTCCACTTGCGCGCCCATTTCACCGCCTTCACCGCTTGCTCGACCACCTGGTCCGGGCTCATGCGCAGCTTCTTTTCCATGTGGATCGGGCTGGTGGCGATGAAGGTGTGGATACGGCCTGAAACGGCCGGCTTGATCGCCTCGCCGGCACGCTCGATGTCGCGTTCCAAGGCACGCGCCAGACCGCACACCGTACAGTCCTTGATGCTGCTGGCAACCGCCTTGACCGACTCGAAATCGCCGTTGCTGGCGGCCGGAAAACCGGCCTCGATGACGTCCACGCGCATCCGCTCGAGCTGCCGCGCGATGCGCAGTTTCTCTTCTTTGGTCATGGAAGCGCCGGGGCTTTGCTCGCCGTCGCGCAAGGTGGTGTCGAATATGATTAATTTATTTTTCATGACGGGCTCCGTTGCAGAAGACATAATTCATAACACGAAAATCGGTTCAGTGCCGATTTCCGCAATTCAAAACAAGTAATGGGGGGGGAGGAAGTTAGCGCCTGCGGCGCAGCAGCAGGCCGACCAGCAAGAGGTTGGCACGATGCGAAACGAAGGAGACGGGGATAGCGGAGTTCATGGCTTGAAATATAAACGCTTTCATTTGCGAGCGCAAGCCATTAGACTTTCCGCCTTCTCCGCACCACCACACCCCACAGCCAGTCCACATAAGCGGACAGCGCATACAGCGCGAAGATGCCGAACAGGACATGCGGCGGGTCGAAAGAAATCAGAATGAAGGCCAGCACGATCAGCAGGATGCCGACGAAGGGCACGCTCTTGCGCAGGTTAATGTCCTTGCCGCTGTAATAGCGCAGGTTGCTGACCATGGTCAACCCGGCGAACAGGGTCACCCCCCACACCAGCCAGCGGATATCGGTGACGCGGATAGGGTACTCGTTCATCACCCATACCAGCCCCGCCAGCAGTGCTGCCGCAGCGGGGCTGGGCAAACCCTGAAAGAAACGCTTGCCGGCAACTTCAAGCTGGGTGTTGAAGCGCGCCAGCCGCAGCGCCGCCCCGGCGCAATAGACGAAGGCGGCGATCCAGCCCCATTTGCCCATGTCCTTCAGCGCCCAGACGTACACGATCAAGGCGGGCGCTACGCCGAACGACACCATATCGGAAAGCGAATCGTATTCCGCCCCGAACGCGCTCTGGGTATGGGTAAGGCGCGCAACCCGACCGTCCAGGCCGTCCATCACCATGGCGATAAAGATCGCCACCGCAGATTGCTCGAAATGCCCGTTCATGGCCTGGACGATGGCATAAAACCCGGCAAACAGCGCCGCCGTGGTAAACATGTTGGGCAGCAGATAGATGCCACGCCGACGCAAACGCCCGTCCATCAAGGGCTTGCGGGTGACGAGGTTATAGTCTTCGTTCAAAACAAGCGCCTTTCACCATTGTCCCTTCCCCCTCTGGGAGAAGGTTGGGATGAGGGTTGCCCCCGTCTCCAAAGAAGGCGGTGAGAAAAATAGCGGCAACTGAGTAATTATGGCGCTTGTTTGATATGGAGGGTTCCATGGCGCCAATAGTTTCACCGCTTAGCCGACATTCATCGGCAGTTCGGACAGCACGGTTTCCCCGGCATGGACCTTGTCGCCGATGCTGACACGCACTTGGGCGGTCAATGGCAAGTACACGTCCACCCGCGAGCCGAAACGGATGAAACCATAACGCTGGCCGCGCGCAAGCCACTCACCCGGCTTGGCATAGCACAGGATGCGCCGCGCAATCAACCCGGCCACCTGGACGCAGGTGATGTCGTAACCACAATCGGAACGCAGCCAGATGGCATTGCGTTCATTTTCCGTGGAGGCCTTGTTTAGATCAGCATTGACGAATGTTCCGGGGTTGTACCAGATTTCCTCGATGACACCATCCACCGGACTGCGGTTGGAATGAACGTTGAATACGTTCATGAACACGCTGATTTTCTGCGCATCGCGCTTGAGGTAGGGGTCCTGAACGCGTTCGACAGCGACGATGCGGCCATCGGCAGGGGCGATCACCAGATTGCGCGCCGTCGGCACATTGCGTCCCGGGTCACGAAAGAATTGCAGCACGAACAGGCTGATGATCCACAATGGCAGCGCCCACAGCCATCCGGCAAAGAATGTAACCAGCAGCGAAACCGCCGCAGCGCCGGCCAGGAACGGCCAGCCCTCACGGGCGATGATAGGGTGAGGATAATTTTTTTTCACTGGTGGGGCGATACCGATGCACATGGATAAATCAGGCTAATAGGCGTAGGTCGGGTAACGGTTTTTGTTGCCCGACATTTTGCCGACGTTGAAATGTCGGGCATAAACAACATGCCCGACCTACATTAGTTCTTCGACTGATCGACCAGCTTGTTCTTGGCGATCCAGGGCATCATGGAGCGCAGCTTCGCGCCCACCACCTCGATCTGGTGCTCGGCGTTCAGACGGCGACGCGCCGTCATTTCCGGATAGTTGGTTTTGCCTTCCAGGATGAAGCGCTTGGCATAGCTGCCGTTCTGGATATTGTCCAGCGCTTCCTTCATCGCCCAGCGGGATTCCTCGTTGATGACTTTCGGGCCGGTAACGTATTCGCCGTACTCGGCATTGTTGGAGATGGAGTAATTCATGTTGGCGATGCCGCCCTCATACATCAGATCGACGATCAGCTTGAGCTCGTGAAAGCATTCGAAATAGGCCATTTCCGGCGCATAGCCGGCATTGGTCAGAGTTTCGAAGCCGGCCTTGACCAGTTCGACACAGCCGCCACACAGCACGGCCTGCTCGCCGAACAGGTCGGTCTCGGTTTCTTCGCGGAAGTTGGTTTCGATCACGCCGCCCTTGGTGCCACCGTTGGCCGCCGCGTAGGACAGGGCAACGCTCTTGGCCTTCTTGGATACGTCCTGGTAGATGGCGATCAGGGAAGGCACGCCGCCACCCTTGAGGTACTCGGAACGCACGGTGTGGCCAGGGCCCTTGGGGGCAATCATGATAATGTCGAGATCGGCACGCGGCTGGATCTGGTTGTAATGGATGTTGAAACCGTGGGCAAAGGCCAGGGTTGCCCCCTTTTTCAGATTGGGCTCAACGCAATTACAATAGACGTCAGGCTGCTGCTCATCTGGAATCAGGATCATCACCACATCGGCGCCCTTCACCGCATCAGCGACTTCCTTCACCGTGAAGCCGGATTTCTTGGCCTTGTCCCAAGAGGTGCCGCCCTTGCGCAGGCCGACCGTCACCTTGACGCCGGAATCCTTCAGGTTGGCGGCATGAGCATGGCCCTGAGAACCGTAACCAACGATGGTTACTTTCTTGCCCTTGATAATGGAAAGATCGGCGTCCTTGTCGTAATAAACTTTCATTTTTTTCCTTTCGTTAAATAGCTATCAGCTATCAGCCATCGGCTATCGGCAGGTCTTTGTTTCGCTGACCGCTGACAGCTGACCGCTGACGGCTCCTTAATCAAACTTTCAGTATTCTATCACCACGCCCGATACCGGATGCACCCGTCCGCACCGTTTCCAGAATCGCATCCCTGTCCAGCGCTTCGAGAAAGGCATCCAGCTTGTGGCCCGCGCCGGTCAGCTCGATGGTATAAGTCTTGTTGGTGACATCCACAATGCGGCTGCGGAAGATATCCGACATGCGCTTCATTTCCTCGCGTAGCCCACCTTCGGCGCGCACTTTCACCAGCATCAGCTCGCGCTCGATGTGGCCGGCTTCGGACAAATCCACCACCTTGACCACGTCGATCAGCTTGTTGAGCTGCTTGGTGATCTGTTCGATCACGTCGTCGGAGCCGCGAGTGACGATCGTCATGCGCGACAGGGTGGCGTCCTCGGTCGGCGCGACCGTCAGCGACTCGATGTTGTAGCCGCGCGCCGAAAACAGCCCGGCCACACGGGACAACGCGCCCGCTTCGTTTTCCATCAACAAAGAAATTATATGCTGCATAGTTTTATACCAGGATCATTTCATTCAAGCCCTTACCGGCGGGAATCATCGGAAAGACATTTTCCTTCTGGTCGGTAATGAAGTTCATGAACACCAGCCGTTCCTTCATGCCAAACGCCTCTTTCAGCGCGCCCTCGACATCTTCCGGCTTCTCGATCTTCATCCCGACATGGCCGTAACTTTCGGCCAGTTTGACGAAATCCGGCAGTGCATCCATATAGGATTCGGCATAACGGTTGCCGTAAAAGAATTCCTGCCACTGCCGCACCATGCCGAGGAAGCGGTTGTTGAGCAGCACGATCTTGAGCGGCAGGTTGAACTGCTTGCAGGTAGCCAGCTCCTGAATATTCATCTGGATACTGCCCTCGCCGGTGACGCAGGCCACCATAGACTCGGGGTGGGCAAACTGCACGCCCATCGCTGCCGGCAAGCCGAAGCCCATGGTGCCCAAGCCCCCGGAGTTGATCCAGTGGCGCGGCTGGTCAAACTTGTAATACTGCGCCGCCCACATCTGGTGCTGGCCCACGTCGGAGGTCACATAAGCATCACCCCGGGTAACCTCGTGCAGCTTTTCGATCACGTACTGGGGCTTGATCAGGCGGCTGTCATGATCGTATTTCATGCAGTCGTTCGAGCGCCACAGTTCGATCTGCGTCCACCAGGTCTTGAGCGCGGTCGGGTCGGGTTTCTCCTTGCTGGCCTGAATCAATTTATTCATCTCTGCCAACACGTCCTTGACGTTGCCGACTATGGGCACGTCCACCTTGACCCGCTTGGCGATGGAAGTAGGATCGATATCAATGTGGATAATGCGGCGGTCGTCCTGAATGAAATGCTCCGGATTGCCAATCACACGATCGTCGAAACGGGCGCCGATGGCGATCAGCACATCGCAATGCTGCATCGCCATGTTGGCTTCATAAGTGCCGTGCATACCGAGCATACCGGTAAATAGCGGATCGGTGGCAGGGTAGCCACCCAGCCCCATCAGCGTGCTGGTAATCGGGAAACCGAGCCGACGCGTAAACTGGGTCAACTCATCAGCCGCATTGCTCAACACCACGCCGCCGCCGGTGTAGATCATTGGCCGCTTCGCCTCCAGGATCATCTGCACCGCGCGCTTGACCTGCCCCGGATGGCCCTTGATCACCGGGTTGTAGGAACGCATCGTCACCTTTTTCGGATAGGCGAACTCGGTCTTGTGCTGGGTCACATCCTTGGGAATGTCCACCACCACCGGGCCTGGACGGCCCGTCGAAGCGAGATAAAACGCCTTCTTGATGGTCTCGGCGAGATCCTTGACATCCTTCACCAGGAAATTGTGCTTCACGCAGGGGCGAGTGATGCCCACCATATCCACTTCCTGAAAGGCATCCATGCCGATCGCGGCGGTCGGCACCTGGCCGGAAATCACCACCAGCGGGATCGAATCCATGTAGGCGGTAGCGATACCGGTCACGGCATTGGTCGCGCCCGGCCCGGAGGTTACCAGCGCCACGCCGGTCCGACCCGTGGCGCGCGCATAGCCATCGGCAGCATGCACCGCAGCCTGCTCGTGCCTGACCAGCACATGCTTGAACTTGTTCTGCTTGAAAACCTCGTCGTAAATATTCAGCACTGCGCCGCCGGGGTAACCGAAAACAAATTCGATCCCTTCTTCCGCCAGACAGCGCACCACGATCTCTGCGCCCGTCAATTCCATATCACAACCTTAAATAATCATTCCGGGGAAACCTGAAACATAATGGTTGCCGCCAACTTGGTCAAGTGCGATATTTTACCAAACTTGCGGAAGACTCTGCTTTATTTTTCTTTATTTGATAAGATACTACGGAATAACGTTACTCAGGAACTCTCCAACTGGCCACTTTTCAGGAACTTTCCAGGTTTCTTGCCGAAGTCGAACGACGCGCCTACAAGCAGGCGCTATTTGCCGTTCGCGATGAACATGGCGCTCTGGACATCGTGCAGGACTCGATGCTGAAACTGACAGAAAAATATTCCGGGAAACCCGCCGAAGAATTCCCGATGCTGTTTCAGCGCATTTTGCAAAATACCATCCGCGACTATTACCGGCGCCAGAAAGTGCGCTCGTTATGGACCACCCCGCTGTCGTCTCTTATCCCTCATCAGGAAGAAGAATATGATCCTCTGGAAACTTTGGAAGTCGAGGACGACTCCAATAAAATTCATCGACCAGAAGAAACCCTGGCGCGCTTGCAAGTCGTTAAATTGATTGAGCAGGGACTAAAAAATTTGCCGGCTCGTCAACGGGAAGCGTTCCTGCTGCGTTATTGGGAAGAACTGGATGTTTCTCAAACCGCTGCCGTGATGGGTTGTTCCGAAGGCAGCGTCAAGACGCATTGCTCCCGGGCCACCCACGCAGTGGCGGCCTTCTTGAAATCGAAGGGAATTGAGCCATGAACGAACCCACGAATGAATATGGCCTGGCAAAAAAAATTGTCCATCACTTGGATTACGGCACGGCCAACTTGGATAGCCGCATACAGTATCGCCTTCAGGCGGCGCGCCAGCACGCCCTGGAAGCCTACGCCGAACCTCGCCACAGTTTCAGCCTGGCTTGGGCGGGACATGGCCACAGCAGCCACCGTGCCCACTCGCCTTTCCGCGCCTGGGTGCCGCTGGCGTTGCTGGTGCTGGGGCTGATGTTCGCCACCTATTGGCAAAACACTCAGGAGGTGAACGACGTATCGGAAATCGACGCCCATCTGCTGGCCCAGGACTTGCCGATCCACGCTTTCATTGATAACGGATTCGATACATGGCTAGAAGGCTCCTCGCAGGAATAACTCTCGCCTTTTGCCTGCTGGCACAAGGCACTGCCATTGCGGCACAGGAACACCGGCAACCCGCATGGATCGAGCTCTCACAGGAACAGAAACAGATTCTGGCTCCAGTATCAGGCCAGTGGGACGCCATGCCAGCACTCCAGCGCCAGCGACTGCTGGGCGTGGTCAAGCACTACCCGAAAATGAAGCCGGACGAGCAGCAGCGTTTCCAGAAGCGGCTCAAACCCTGGAGCTCACTCACCCCGGACGAACGTGCCCAGGCACGCAAGAAATATGAAAAACTGAAACAACTGTCCCCTGAAAAGCGTCTGGAAATACAGAAAAAATGGCAGGAATACCAGCAGCTTCCCGAAGAAAAGAAAGCCCAGTTGAGGCGTGGGAAGAAATCCCCTACCCCAGTGGTCGCGCCTGCACCTGCGCCGCTCGTCCCCCAAGCCCCCAACCCGGAACCCGTGACGAGCGAAACCTCCGCACCCGCCATCCAGGGCCCCGCAGCAGACACGACCCAGCCTGCTGCAAACTGACCCCCGCAGTTCCATGAGCGCCGAGTGCCGAGTCCAAAAATCGTCGCGCAGCGGCACTTCGAACTCAGCACTTTCTACCCAGGACTCGTCACTATCTTTTCTCCACCCACCACATCATCCCCATCGCCGCGCCAAGGAAGGCCAGCGTCGGGAACAGGGCGCTGAACAGGGGCGGCCAGTCGTTCAATAGCCCGAGATGGGCGAATAGCCGGTTCAGCAAATGGAAACCCAATCCCAGCATGATGCCGGCAAAGATTTTCGCGCTCACCCCGCCCGAACGTCCCTGGTAATAAGCAAACGGCAATGCCAGCATAATCATCACCAAAGCCGCAAAAGGGTAGACCAGCTTCGACCACAGCGCGATTTCGTAGCGCGTGGTTTTCTGCTTGTTTTCACTCAGGTGCCGGACATAAAAATACAGGTTCCAGGCCGACATCTGCTCCGGCACCACCAGCAACACATTCAGGATGTCGGGGGTCAACACCGAATGCCAATAGGCATCGGGAAGCTTGCTGACTATCGTCCGGCCCGGCTCGAACCGGGTCTGCGCCACATCCGTCAGGCGCCAGCGGTTCTCGGCCACGTGTTCGCCGCGCTGAGCATAGCTGATGGAGCGCAAGCGGAAGTCCGGGTCGAACTCATAGATTTTCACCCCCTTCATGGAGGCATCCGGCAGCACTTCCTCGACATTGACGAAGCTCCCCGCATCCTTCACCCACAGCCCGGAGCGGAATTCCTGCGCCACGACCGAACTGGTCGCCTTCAAGCGCAACTCCTGGGCCGCCCGCCCGCTAAGCGGCGCGATGAATTCCCCGAAAATAAAGGTCAGCACCACGAACAGCAATCCAGCTTTCGCCAGCGACAAGGCGATGCGCGGCGCGGACAGCCCCGACACGCGCATCACGGTGAGCTCGGAATGGGCCGTCAATTGCGACAGGGCGAACAGGGAGCCGATCAAGGCCGCAATCGGGAACAGTTCGTAAACATGGCCGGGCAGGGAAAGCAGCACATAGCCAAAGATTTTCACCAACCGGTAATCGCCCTTGCCCAGGTCACCCAACTCGTGAATCAGGTCGAAAAAAGCGAACAGCATGAGCAGCGCGGCAAACACCAGCAATGTGGCCAAATAAATTTCACGCGCCAGATAGCGGCTGAGGATTCTCATCTGCGCACGCCACTGAGCCGGGGAACCCATCTCTTCAGCCAGGTCATCCAGAACGGCGCCAGTACGAGCCGGCGGTAAAACAAAAGCAGCAGCACCAGCAGCATCGCGCCATGCACCAGCCACAGCCCGATATAGGGAGACAATTTGCTTTGCGCCACCCAAGCCTGGGTAATGCTTATGAAATTGCTGTAAATCATGTAGAGCAGCAACGCCAGGATTAAATTAAGCGAGCGCCCCGCGCGCGGGTTGACGAAACTCAGCGGGATTGCCAGCAAAGCCAGAATAAAGGCACTCAGCGGCAAGCCCAGCCGCCACAGCAGTTCCCCCATATTGACCGGTGAGCGGTCGCTCAGCAGCATCAGCGTGGAAAGAGATTTCTGACTCAGCGCAATCTGCCCAGCCTCGTAAGGATGAATCCGGATGGAATAACGCTCGAAGGCCATGATCTTGTAATCCGGCAAGCCGCCCACTCCCTCATAGCGTCTGCCGTTCTGCAGCACCAGGAAGCGGTCGCCATTTTCAGATACCGTCTGGTAGCCCTGCCGAGCGACCAGAATGCCCAATTTCTGATGCTGGACAGAGCGCATGAAAATATTGCTGACCGTGTTGTTCGCGCCGGCGAAGCTTTCCACGAAATACACCCGCTCGGCGAATTTGGATTCCTTGAACACCCCCGGTGCCACCGAGGATACGTCGTCGCGGCGATCCATTTGTTGCTTGAACTCATCACTTTTTCTCAACGCCCAAGGCGAAACCACCAGGCTTAAAAACGCGATGGCGAATACCGCCGGCGCGGCGAAGGCAATCACCGGGCGCACCCATGCCGTGACGCTCAAGCCAGCGGTGAACCAGACCACCATTTCGCTATCGCGATAGCAGCGGGTCAATGTCATCAAAACAGCAATAAACAGCGTCAAAGACAACAAAACCGGCAAATAATTAATAATACTGAAGCCGAGAAAAGCCGCCACCGCCTCGTTAGCCACAGCGCCGCCGGCTGCCTGCCCGAGATAGCGGATCAGCATCGTGGTCAGGGTAATCATCAGCAGCACTGAAAAAACCAGCAACGCATTACCGGCCATCTCGCGCAGCAGAGCGCGGCGGAAAATCATCGTTCGAGGTTTTCTTTGACTTTTAGACTACAGTCTGCGGATAATTGCCGATTAGTAAGTCTCATGAATAAAGCCTGCCTGATACGCGGGCAGGCATCAAGTAAGGAGCAGAAGTGGAATTTAGCATAAAAAGCGGTAGCCCGGAAAAACAGCGCACCGCCTGCGTCGTGGTCGGCGTGTTCGAGCCACGCAAACTCTCCCCGGCCGGCGAGCTGATCGACCAGATTTCCAACCACACCCTGAGCGACATTATCCGCCGTGGCGACATGGAAGGAAAGTCTGGCGCCACGCTCATGCTGCACAATGTCCCCAACACTTTGTGCGACCGGGTGTTACTGGTCGGGCTGGGCAAGGAACGCGAGTTTAAAGACAAAGAATATCGCGATGCGATCCGCGCAGCCATCAAAACCCTGAATGAGACCGGGTCGATTGAAGCCTCGGTTTTCCTCACCGAACTCCCGGTCAAGCGCCGCGACACCGCGTGGAAAGTCGAGCAGGCCGTATTGATGGCGATGGAAGGGATTTACCGCTTCGACCGGCTGAAAAGCAAACAGGAAGAGGTGCGCCGCCCGTTGCGCCGTATCGTGCTGAACGTGCCGAGCCGCACCGAACTCGCCATCGGAGAAGAAGCGGCCAAACAAGGTCAGGCGATCGCCGACGGCATGAACATGGCCAAAGACCTCGGCAACCTGCCGGGCAACATCTGCACCCCCGCCTATCTGGCCCAGCAGGCGCAGGAACTGGCAAAAACCTGCAAACTCAAGATTGAAGTGCTGGAGCAGAAAGACATGGAAGCCCTGAAAATGGGTTCGCTGCTTTCCGTGGCACGCGGTAGCCGCCAGCCGCCCAAGCTGATTGTTTTGCACTACCAGGGCAATAAAAAACAAAAGCCGGTGGTTCTGGTCGGCAAGGGTATCACCTTTGATTCCGGCGGGATTTCCCTCAAGCCCGGCGCCGAAATGGACGAAATGAAGTACGACATGAGCGGCGCAGCCAGCGTGCTCGGCGCGTTCAAGGCGGTGGCCCAACTCAAGCTGCCGATCAATCTGGTGGGCATCGTGCCGGCCGCAGAGAACCTGCCCGACGGCAACGCCAACAAGCCCGGCGACGTCGTCACCAGCATGTCCGGACAGACCATCGAAGTGCTCAACACCGATGCCGAAGGCCGCCTGATCCTGTGCGACGCGCTGACCTACGCCGAACGTTTCGAACCGGAGACGGTGGTGGACATCGCCACCCTCACCGGCGCCTGCGTCATAGCCCTGGGACATGTGGCCTCGGGACTGTTCAGCAACCACGACGCCCTCGCCCGCGAGCTGCTCCATGCCGGCGAATACGCGGTCGACCGCGCCTGGCACATGCCGCTATGGGACGATTACCAGGAGCAACTGAAGAGCAACTTCGCCGACATGGCCAACATCGGCGGTCGCGCCGGCGGTTCCATCACCGCCGCCTGCTTCTTGTCGCGTTTCGCCAAAAAATACGACTGGGCGCACCTGGACATTGCCGGCACCGCCTGGAAATCCGGCAAGGACAAAGGGTCGACCGGGCGGCCAGTGGCGCTGCTGGTGCACTTCCTCATCAATAAATGCAGGACGGGTTAGTACAGGTAGGATGGGTGGAGCGTAGCGATACCCATCGTTTTTGCGGTGATGATTGATGGGTATCGCTACGCTCCACCCATCCTACGCGCTGGCCCCTTGACTTAGAAAATATGACCCAAATCGACTTCTACACTCACACCGCCGACAAATACCACACCGCTTGCGTGCTCTGCGCCAAGGCCGTGGAGCGCGGGTTGAGGGTCATGGTCTATACGCCCGACGCCGCGACCACGGAAAAAATGGACAAGCTGCTGTGGAGCACGCCCGCCGTCGGCTTCATCCCCCATTGCCGCACCTCGAATAGTCTTGCCCCGGTCACCCCGGTCATCGTTGACCATAACACCGATACGCTGGTGCATGACGACATCCTGCTCAATCTTCACACCGAGCAGCCCCTGTTCTTCAGTCGTTTCCACCGGCTGATCGAGATCGTCGGCACGGAAGAAAACGATGCGGTCGCAGCGCGCAAGCGCTTCCGCTTCTACCAGGACCGCGGCTATGAAATAAAAACCCATGACATTGGAAACAAGGCCAGGTAAATGGAGCCCGACGTACTTGGAAAAATAGACGCCCTGCTCACCCGACATCGCACCGGCACGCCCACGCGGCAAGCGCTTCGCGCGGCTGAGGCGCAGGCTGCCCGCGCAGCGATTCCCGTCCTGACAGAAATCATCACCGAAGACAGCGCCATCCCGGTTCTGACTGAAGCCGTGCCCGCTACGGAAGCCAGCGAGGCCGCAACAGGCGGTAACGAGAACCCTCTTCTCCAGATCGAGGCCGCTGCCAGCAAACCGGCCAGCACAGTCACCCCGATCGCAGACAGCACTCATGACGAAGCGGCCCTGCGCCAAATTGAGGAATCCATGGTGCAGGAACTGGAAAAACGCATTGCACTGGAATTCACCGCCACCCTGGATCGAGCCCTAAACGAGTTGCTCGACCATACCCGCGAACACATCCGGCATGTCGTGCGCGAAGCGCTCAAGCAGCGACTCGATGACGCCCCCTCCGATCTGCCGTCTCTCTGACAGGGCTAGCCGGGTAGGGTGGGCACGTTTTTGTGCCCACGCGGAAATTTGTGGGGGCGGCCTCGCGGTCGCGATTTTCGCTTTGATCCCGCCGCTCCCACAACACAAAAACATGCCCACCCTTGGCTGACAGTGCGCGTGGTATCAACAATGATGGGTATCGCTACGCTCCACCCATCCTTCATTACTAGGTATAATCGCCCCCTTTCACGCCACTCCAATACTCACACCCAGAAAAATCATGGAACTCGCCAAAAGTTTTGAACCCGCCGCCATCGAGGCGCACTGGTACCCGCTATGGGAATCCCGTGGCTATTTCAAGGCCTCCACCGAGGCCGACAAGCCCGCCTACTGCATCATGCTGCCGCCGCCCAATGTCACCGGCACGCTGCACATGGGCCACGCCTTCCAGGACACCCTGATGGACACCCTGGTTCGCTACCATCGGATGAAGGGCGAGAACACTCTGTGGCAGCCGGGCACCGACCATGCCGGCATCGCCACCCAGATCGTGGTGGAGCGCCAGCTGGATGCACAAGGCGTGTCGCGCCACGACCTTGGGCGTGAAAAATTTCTGGAAAAAGTCTGGGCCTGGAAGGAAGAATCCGGCTCCACCATCACCCGCCAGATGCGCCGTCTCGGCGCCTCCTGCGACTGGTCGCGCGAGCGCTTCACCATGGACGAAGGCTTGTCGAAAGCCGTCACCGAGGTCTTCGTCACCCTCCACAGCCAAGGCCTGATCTACCGCGGCAAGCGCCTGGTCAACTGGGATCCGGTGCTGCTGACCGCGGTATCCGACCTGGAAGTGGTTTCGGAAGAAGAAAACGGCTTCATGTGGCACATCCGCTACCCGGTCGAAGGCAGCGACGAAGCGCTGGTCGTCGCCACCACCCGCCCGGAAACCCTGCTCGGCGACATGGCGGTGGCGGTGCATCCCGACGACGAACGCTACCGGCACCTGGTCGGCAAGCAGGTGCGTCTGCCGCTGTGCGAAAGGACCATCCCGATCATCGCCGACGATTACGTCGATCCTGCCTTCGGCACCGGCTGCGTCAAAATCACCCCGGCCCACGACTTCAATGACTACCAGGTGGGCCTGCGCCATCATCTGGAGCCGCTCGGCATCCTCACGCTCGACGCCAAAATCAACGATCTGGCGCCGTCCGAATACCAAGGGCTGGACCGCTACGAGGCGCGCAAGAAAATCATCGCCGACCTCGAAGCCCAGGGGCTGCTGGTCGAAACCAAGCCGCACAAGCTGATGGTGCCGCGCGGCGACCGTACCCACAGCGTGATCGAACCCATGCTCACCGACCAGTGGTATGTGGCGATGGAAGGCCTCGCCCAGCGTGGCCTCGAAGTGGTCGCCGACGGCGAAGTGAAATTCGTGCCGGATAACTGGGCCCACGTCTACAACCAGTGGCTGGAGAACATCCAGGACTGGTGCATCTCCCGCCAATTGTGGTGGGGCCACCGCATCCCGGCATGGTACGACGAGGACGGCAATATTTATGTCGCGCACAATCTGGAAGAGGCGCAGAAACAGGCCGGACCGGGCAAGCAGCTCCGCCAGGACGAAGACGTGCTCGACACCTGGTTCTCCTCGGCGCTATGGCCGTTCTCGACCCTGGGCTGGCCGGACAAGACGCCGGAACTCGCTTGTTTCCTGCCCTCCAGCGTACTGGTGACCGGCTTCGACATCATCTTCTTCTGGGTCGCCCGGATGGTCATGATGTCGGAACACTTCACCGGCCAGGTGCCGTTCAAGGAGGTCTACGTGCATGGGCTGGTGCGCGACATCCACGGCAACAAGATGAGCAAATCCAAGGGCAACGTGATCGACCCGATCGACCTGATCGACGGCATCGCCCTGGAAGCACTGGTCGCCAAACGCCAGACCGGCCTGATGAACCCGAAACAGGCGGAAGGAATCGCCAAGCAGACGCGCAAGGATTACCCGGACGGCTTTCCCGCCTTCGGCACCGACGCGATCCGCTTCACCTTCGCCAGCCTCGCCAGCCATGGCCGCGACATCAAGTTCGACCTGCAACGCTGCGACGGCTACCGCAACTTCTGCAACAAACTGTGGAACGCCACCCGCTTCGTGCTGATGAACACCGAAGGCAAGGACTGCGGCCAGGACGAGTCGCTGCCGCTGGAATTCTCGGACGCGGACAAATGGATCGTCAGCCGCCTGCAGCAGGCCGAAAAGGAAGTCGCCGAGGCTTTCGACACCTACCGCTTCGACATGGCCGCGCGCGCCATCTACGAATTCGTCTGGGACGAATACTGCGACTGGTACGTGGAACTGGCCAAGGTACAACTCTCCCCTCTCCCGCAGGCGGGAGAGGAGCCGGGGGAGAGGGGCGCTGCGCGCCAAAGAGCCACGCGCCGCACCCTGGTGCGGGTGCTGGAAGCCACACTGCGACTCGCCCACCCGATCATTCCCTTCATCACCGAAGAGCTGTGGCAGAAGGCCGCCCCGCTGGCAGGCAAAAGCGGCGAGAGCATTATGCTGCAGCCCTATCCCGATGCTGACCTGAGCCGGGTCGATGCAGCCGCATCCGGGCACATCGCGCTACTCAAGGAAATCATCAACGCCTGCCGCACGTTGCGCGGCGAGATGAACCTCTCCCCGGCGCTCAAGGTTCCGCTGATCGCGCTGGGCGATATTTCCACCCTGATCCCCTACATCCAGGCGCTGGCGAGGGTTTCCGAAGTGACCATCGTTGAAGGCGAGTTGCCCGCCGCCGATGCGCCCGTGGCAGTGGTCGGCGACATCCGCCTGATGCTCAAGATCGAAGTGGACAAAGAAGCCGAGCAGGCACGGCTAGCCAAGGAAATTGCCCGGCTTGAAGGAGAAATCGCCAAGGCCCAGGCCAAGCTAGGCAACGAGAGCTTCGTCGCCCGCGCCCCGGCTGCGGTGGTTGCGCAGGAAAAAGAACGGATGGAGAACTTCGGCGCCACGCTGGAAAAACTCAAGGCGCAACTTGCCAAACTCGGGTAGGGAGCAGACATGTAGGAGCGACCTCTTGGTCGCGATATTCGGTGAATCGCGACCAGGAGGTCGCTCCTACAAATTCACACCAAACAAAAACCCCGCCGAAGCGGGGCCAATTCTTATTTTTAAGCCGTTTCCGGCTTATTGTTGATTTTATTCCTTGCCGCCAGCTGCAGCCGTCAAGGCTTTCTTGATCGCCTCTGGCGATTCCATGATCTTCATGAAGCTGTTCGCGCCGGCCATTTTCAGGTCGGGGTAATTAAGCGCAATGCGGAATCGGCCATACAGCGCAATCACCTTGTTGCCGGTAACCAGCATTTCATAGGGCAGATGCGCGGAGCCCTTGAGATCGCCGAAATCGATGATACCCATAATGTACTTGTCGTCCATGTACTTGTCGCCGCCCTTCATGGCCACGCCAAACACGGATTCCTTCTTGCCGGTGACATCAACGCGGTAGACCTTGGTACAGCCGCCCTTGCCGGCTGCCAAGTTAGCCTCGACCGCCTTCACAGCTTCCTCGTAGCTACCGTATTCAGCCAGGGGTACCGGCTCGTCGAAATACTCCATGCCGAACATATAATGGTACTTGCGCAGCTTGGAAGTGCTCAGTCCCTTGGCACCGAATTCCTCCACCTTGCCCAGCGCCGCCTTCAACTTCTCGGAAGTCTGCGGCAGATCACCCGCCATACGGTAACCGCCCGCCATGTAGGTCGGGTTGGTGTAGGAAACCTGCACATCGTTGCCCACCTTAGTTACCGAAACGCGCTGAGCCGCACCAAAACCGCCGTGCTCGGACTTTGCCGCCGTGCTCTTCATTTCGTCGTTGGTCACCACGATAATCGTGGTTTCAGGATAGGGCGAGTAGCTGCCGACGATGGTAAAGCCGTTGGCCTGCAACGCGGTTTTGGCTACCCCCGCCTTGTCAGCCACCGTGCCCGCGCCCTTTGACGCCAAGACAAAAGGCTTGAGCAGTGCATCATCCGCCAGCGCGGCGCCCATGCCCAGGCCCAAGGCCAGGGTTGCGAGAATAATCTTCTTCAGAACTTCATTCATGTAGCCTCCCGCTATCAATTCTCTGATTTTAAATAAAAAGGGCCGAAAGTGATTTCCCACCTTCAGCCCAATTTTGCTACTTCACGATGCTAGCGAATGGCCAGATTAGAACTTCTTGCCATAAGCAATACCGAGGGCGTCCTGATACATCTTGATTGTTTCGTTCCCGCTAGCACCACCTGTCCAGGTGTTAAACAAACTGGAACCAGTCACGCTATTTTCCTGGGCATGCATATAAGACATGGTGATTTCGGATGCCTTATCCAGCCCATAGGTGAAGCCCAAGGTATAGTGATCTTGAATCACGGCTGGCGCGATAATGTTAAAAGTTACATCGCGTGGCGAGATCGGATTGTTGGTATGGCTATAACCGGCGCGCAGCGTCAGCTTCTCGCTATATGCGTACTCCGCACCCAGTTTCCATACGTCCACATCACCGTAGCCAAAGCCACGTCCATTGTCAGGCCCCAATGATCCGACGGTAAAGCCGGTCCCCGCCACGCTGGGGTTTCCAACGGAATTCACGCCGCTGTAATTAATGCGCTGGTAGTCAAGGGCCACTGTTGTTTTCGGATTGGCTTTGATCGCGATACCCACGTTCCAGTTTTCCGGTAAGTCGAAACCGCCCTGTTCGGCAAATAATTCCTTGTATTTGTCAAAATTGCTCATAACCATTTTGGATGCATATGCCGCGCCAACAGTCACCGTGTCGTTAAGTTTTCCCATATAGCCGACGCGAACGCCAAAGCCAGTCGAGCTGTCATAACCCCGATTCGTCAGGTTGTCGAATGTGCCAGTGGTAGTAAAGCCTGCAAATGCGTGCAAGCCCTCGGCTTTGAAGCGCTGATAGCCAAACAGGGGAGAAACGCCAATGGAATGCTTTTCGTTAACTTTATAGGCAAAAGTCGGTGCAATAATCAACTGCATCAGATCGATGCCCAACTTTCCATTACCACACAGCAGATTACTGTTTGAACCACTTCCGGACGGATTGAAAGCACCGCAAGTCGTAGTGCCTGCTGCACCGGGAGGAGGAGGCACAAAAACATTCATCAACTGACCGCCAGCATAGTCGGTATTCATCCCGCCATTGCCGTAAACGGTGACGCCCAGCGACATTTTATCGCCCAGCATCATGTTGTAGCCAAATTCCGGCACCAAGAAATCATTGCTGTCGCTTTTCACAGAACCATTCATGGTAGGGTCCAGCGCACCGGTGCGCTCAGCGCTGCGAATCGGCCTGAACCAATCCACGCCGATATCCATGCGGTCGCCCACCCAAACCATGCTGGCCGGGTTGTTCGCGCCACCCATGGTATCACTAGCCGTCGCGGTGGCCGCGCCGCCCATGCCCTTAGCCTTCATGCCGTAGCCATGCGCAAAATAACCGTTGGTTGCCGAAGCAATCCCTGGCATCGCCAGACCCGCAACAGCCAGAACTCCTACCAGTGCTTTTAATTTCATGTTGTATGCCCTCTCCGTTAATTGATTCATCAATTCTCTGTGCCCGGCCAGAATGGATTCTTTGCTCGGATTGATAACCCGATCCAGACCCTTCGCTAGCCATAGTCGGAATATGTCACAAACCGTGATATGTCTCAATGATTTTTTATAATTTCAGCGTATTAGCTCTTTCTAACGGTCTACTTGACTAATTAAAACAATCTATTAAAAAACATTATTTGTTGCTTTTCCGCAACAGCCCGGTTTATTCCTAAAAGGATTTTACCCTTTCGCCCTTCATCTGTAGTTGAACGATTTCAATATCTTCCGGATTCAACTTGAACGGATATGACAAAATGTCAGTGGGATTGCTGTCGCCATAGGGTCGGTTGCAGGCCGATATTTCATCATCATCTTTGCCCGGACAGCCGGAAGTGCGGAACGGGGTGCCAGCATTGATGACACTTGCCAACTCGCCTTCCGCTACGCCAAAGTCCACCACCCGACCCGATCCATCGAACGCCATGCGGCGGAAATCGCCGCCGGCATGGTCGATGAGGTAGCGGGCGAGCTGCACCCGCCGCCACTGCGCTTGGCCGCAGGCCGGACTATCCTCCATCAGGGAACCTTTTTCTGGAAAGAAGCCAAACAAATGGCTATGGCCGCCCCTATCCTTGATGCGTTGCACGACTTCGAGCAATTCGCGCTCCGTTTCCCCCATGCCGCAAATCAGGTGCGCTCCGAATTTTTCCGGGCCGAAGATTTCCGCCGCCCAGGCTATCGCCTGCCAGTATTTTTCCCAGCGGTGCGGGCTATCCACGGCCTTGCCCCGGGTGCGCGCGAAAATTTCCGGCGTCACGGCGTCCAGCGCCACGGTGAATATCTCCGCGCCAGCCTGCTTGAGGCGCACCAGATCGTCGCGTTCCATGGTGGTGGGATTGGAGAGGATGGAAACCGGGATATGCGGCAATCCCATGACCCATTGCTTCAGCAACTCCAGCGTGTCGCGGTTCGAGTCGGGGTGGCTGATCATGGAAATGCACATGCGCTGGAACCGACCCTTGTCCTCGCCCGCTTGGACGCGCGCTATCACTTCCCGGTAGCGCAGCGCCGGCCAGTCCACGCGGATGAAGTTGCGGTCGGCGTAATCGCGCGTCTCTTCGCGATGCCGCGCCAGACCGCAATAGGCGCAATTGGCGCGGCAACCTTCGGGATAGGTAAGCAGCAGGTTGAGGCAATGGGTGCAGTCGGTGCGATACATGCGACCCGGGATCAGGCCAAGCGTGATGGCGGCTGCCGTGCTGATCTGGACGTATTCGGGGGAGCGCATGGCGGGTTCCATTTCTAGACCAAAGGTAAATTTGTAGGAGCGACCTCCCGGTCGCGAACCCCCGAATTCGCGACCGGGAGGTCGCTCCCATAAGCGAAGTATTCCGTGAAGGTGGCCCATCCGCGCCGCTGTATCCTGTCATCACTCGCCGCTGGTGTCCCCCAATGCTTCCCCAGCCAAGCCCGGCGCGCCACCGCCCGCTCCAGGCTGGCGCCGAACTGGTCACGGAGTGTGTTTTCAAAATCCATCAATGCATTTTTATCGCACCCGATCAACCAGGCCGCCGCAGCCTGTGCGGCCAGCTCGCCGGACACCACGGCGGCCGCGATGCCCGCACCGGTAATGGGATGCGTCAACCCGGCCGCGTCGCCGACGAACAGCACGTTACCCACCACCAGATTCAGGCGCAGGCCACCCACCGGGATCGCCCCGCCAGTGCGGTGCAGAATGGCCCCTCCCACCCTGCCCTCGACAACCAGCTTGCGGTGGAGCGCATCCAGCAAGGCTTTGGGATCAGCGCCGTAACGCTTGTCCACGCCGAGACCGAGGTTGGCCACCCCGCCCTTGGGGAATAGCCAGGCGTAGCCGCCAGGATAGTCGGGCGACAGCCAGATTTGGGCCTCCCCGCTGGCCTCAAGCAGCGGTACGGTGTATTGCCGGGTAGGCACCATTTCCTGCTGCGGCAAGCCAAGCGACCTGGCCACGAAGGAGTGCGGCCCGTCGGCTGCGACCAGCAGCCGGTAATCAAAGCGAATCTCGCCCTGCGGCATAACCACGATAGCCGACGAACTCACACTATCCAGCCCGACCAAGCGGCTGTTCAAATACAGTCTGGCGCCGCTTTTCTCGGCCTGCCGCGCCAACGCCTGATCGAATGCGGCGCGGTCTATCATCAAGCCGGGCGTATCGCTTTTCTCCATCCGCCCCGAAGGCAGACGATTGATCATGCCCTGAATGCGCTGCTGCAGCACGCCATCGGGCACCGCGTAACGAGCCAGCGGCAAGGGAATGAATTCGGCACACTGCACCGGTATGCCAATTTCCTTGCGGCGCTCCACTGCGGCCACGCGCAATCCGGCCTGCGCCGCAGCCAATGCCGCCGCGCCGCCAGCCGGGCCGAGGCCGACCACCAGCACATCCACTTCCACCCTCATCCGACCGCCTGCCGGATCACTGCCGAAAAGTCATCCGGCGTCAGCATCAGCAGGTCCGCCTGCCGTTGCGCGAAAAACGTCCTGATAATTTCTTCGACCCCCTCCAGCGGAACGTTGCGTAGCGCCGCTTCCAGATCGGCCACCGCGCGCTTCGGGCTGACAAAAAAATCGCCGCTGAACCCCGCTTGCCTGATGCGGCCGGCGCGCGCGTCGAACGCCAGGCTTACCCGCAGCAAGCCGCCGGGAAATTTGCGCGCCGCCCGCAGGATCGACCTATCCGCCGCCGGGCGGTCGATCAGCTTGACCCAATCGGGATGGTCGATCTCGGCCAGCGCATCTCGATAGCGCGCCAACTCTGCCGCAGCCAGATCGCCCGGAACGAAGGAAACACCGAACTCTTTGGCGAATGCCCCGGTCAGCGCTGCCTTGACCGTATCCAGGTCGGGCACCTGGCCGAGCAAATCGGCCAAATTCGTCACCCGCTCCCGCGCCGAGGCAATCGCTTTATCTGAAAGCTTTTCGGCCGGGATGCGCAGCACGCGCAGCATTTTTTCCACGTCGAACCGCACCAGCAGCGTGCCCTGGTACATCAGGGCATTGCCCTCGAAAGCGCCGCCGGTGCCGGAAATCTTCTTTCCCTCCACCTCGATGTCGTTGCGCGGCCGGTATCTCGCCGCTACGCCCAGGGCAGAAATCCCCCGCGCCGCCGCTTCGCAGATGCGGCGGGCAATCTGCGCCATGTCGGCGCAGCCGAGGGCGTCTTTGGTCAGGTAGAGCTCCCAGCCGATCTGGGTTTCGTCGAAGTAGATCGCCCCGCCACCGGTGATGCGGCGCTGCACGGTGATAGCGTTGGCACGGCAGTAATCGAGATCGAGCTCCTGCTCCGCGCTCTGGTGATAACCGAGCAACGCGCTGGGCCGGAAACGCAAGAAGCGTAATGTATTGGGAATTTCGTTGGCCTGCCGCGCTTCAAGCAGGGCGCGGTTGAGGGCGATATTCTCCGCCGCCGGTCTCAGGCCGGTATCGATAATGCGCCAGATTTTGCCCATAGCCCGCTCTCCGTCACCATCTCGCCACCCACCGCCATCGAGCAGCAGGCCGAGACAATCCGCGCCTTCCGGCCAAGCCGCGCCGCCAGTTCGACCATGCCGTCGGCAGGATGCGCGATACCGTTCAATCCGGCCATCAGCGCATAGGCGTCGATCTCGGCCTTGGCCTGACCCGCCGGACGCGCACAACCGAGCAGCAACGGGATGTCCGGCAAGGCCTGTCGCGCGTCGAGAAAAAAACGCCCGACTTCAAGACTGTCAGGCACGCCGAAAGGCCGGTGGGCAGGCGCGTAGAACGGCATCGCCACCACCAGCACGACCGCCGATGGTGTGTGGCGGCGCAGTATTTCCAGCGCGACCCGTTCTCCCAGGAAGCGACCGTAATGCAGCCCCAGCACGATGTGCGGCACCACCTTGAGGCGCGTGGCCACCAGATTCTCCAGCGTGCGCTCGAAGTCGTCCACGCTACGCTTCAGATGGTAGACCTGGGTAACGGTCTCCTGCGCGCCGATCACGTCCATCATGGCGGTGTCGATGCCGCTTTCTTCCATGCGCCGCGCGCCATCGCCATTCACCAGCGCGGTGTGCAGGGCGATCCCGAATTCCGGGAAAACGTCCTTGATGCGGCGGATAGTGGAATAGTAGGGATCGTATTCGACCTCGTTACGATGGTTGGAGCCCCCGGTCAGCAACATGCCGCGCGCGCCGTGTTCGATCTGCTGGTTGGCCACGCGCCACAGGTCTTCCGGGGTGCGGGCCGGTATCATGCTGGCGAGAATCCTGCCCTTGCAATGGTCGCACTGCAATTTGCAGTCCGGCCCGGTAATGGAAACCGCCGGCCAGGCGCTCTTGCCACAGGAGGAGATTTCGGAGGTGGCGTAGGATTTGAAGCTTGGGGTGTAGAAATCGATGCCGTTCATCGTGCCGACAGCGCGCCGCATTTCTCCGACCAGGGCGGCATCCAGCACGATACCTTCCAGTGGCTCAATCCCGGCAACAAGCTTCAGACAATACCTACCCGGTTTGCTGCCAAAATCGTTGAGCGTATCCAAGTCGGTATTGGCCTTCGTAGGGCGGAAAAGCGAAGCGCCTTCCGCCAAATTTGGGTCGCTCGTTCGGCGGATAACGCTACGCTCATCCGCCCTACGGGGTGTTTGGCTTTGGCAACAAACAGGGTATGCAAGCTTCAGACTATCCATTTCAGGCGCAGCCCGCAAAACCTTCCGTCTGCATCTTAGCCTCGAACGCCTCGAACGCAGCCTGCCCGCTCAACAACGGACCCGACTCCCCTGCCCAGTCTGAAGGTTTCATCCTGGCCAACCAGCCAGCACCGTAAGGATCGGTGTTGATCGTGCCGGGCACGGCGACCGCCGCCTCGTTGACGGCAATGATTTCACCACTGACTGGCGCCTTGACCGGGCCGACCCATTTACCCGATTCGACGGTGCCGGTGGACTTGTTCTGGTCGACCGTGCGGCCCACTTTCTTTGCCGTCCATGCCACGATCTCACCTGACAGGGCGCAACCGTATGGGGTCATGCCGATGGTCACGGTGCCATCAGACTCGCGCCGAACCCACACGTTCTCGCCCACGTTGTAATACAGGTCATCGGGGAAATTGCAGCCGCGTACCAAAGCCATGTCTGATCTCACCCTTTAAAATTAAAGAAGGGCAGGCGATATCGCCTGCCCTTTTTTGACTGCCTCAACTCAACCTGCCGCCAACCATCAAATGTACAGGCAGATATCGGTCTCTCCTGCAAACTCGAAGAACGACGCGGCGCCCACGAAATCGAGCCCGTCGATGAAATCGCTGTGCTCGAAGCCGAACAGTTCCACCGTCATCTGGCAGGCGAGGAATTTCACCTCGGCCTCCTGGCACATCTCGCGCAGTTCAGCGATGGTTGCAACGCCGTTGTTGGCGATGGTCTGTTTCATCAATGCGGTTGCCAGCGACTCGTAACCCGGGATGCCTGCCTGGATAATATTGGGAATATTCCAGTTGATGTCCCTGAACCACTTCGGGCCAAACGGCATCTTCATCGGCATGCCGGGATTCCCCAGCGGACTGACCTTGAGACAGCTCGTATCCTTGCGAAGAAGTTGCAATCCGTAGAAAGTGCAAAACACCTGTACGTCATAACCCAATGCGGCGGCCGTGGATGCCAGGATGAAGGGCGGATAAGCCCAGTCCAGCGTGCCCTTGGTCGCGATGATTGCAAGCTTCTTCGACATGTTTTGTTACCTCCGGATTGATGACGGTTACTATTTATTCAAGCTATTTATTTCTTCTTCATGAAGAATTGGTATTTACCGCCTGCTTCGGCAGAAGACAGCAACTCGTTGCCGGTCTGCTTGGCGAAGGCCTGCATATCCTTGACGGAACCTGGGTCGGTGGCAACCACTTTCAGCACCTGACCGGCAGTCAATTCGGCGAGAGCCTTCTTGGTGCGCAGGATAGGCAGGGGGCAGTTCAGGCCGCTGGCGTCCAATTCTTTATCGAAATTCATTTTTCCTAGTCTCCTTTAGTGTGGGGTTTAGATGTAAAAAGAGATTTTATAATATAGATAAGGGTAAATTGCAACAGTCGCGATTATTCCCTGACAAAAATCAAGCCACCTTGGCCAGTGCCAGACCGGACTGCGTCCAGGCAATAATGCCACCCCGCAGGTTGTACACGTTGTCGTACCCCTTGGCCGCCATGAAAGCGCAGGCCTGCGCCGATCGCGCGCCGGAACGGCAATAGAAGATGGTATGGACATCCTTGGCAAGCTCGTCAGCCTTGATCGGCAACAGGTGCAAGGGCAGATGGAGCGCCCCTTCGATCACGCCGTAAGCGACTTCGTTATCACTGCGCACATCCACCAGGGCGAGATTCTTTTTCTCGCTCAACAGGGAGTGCAGCCCAGCAACATCAATTTCCTTGATGCCGAACATATTGGAACCGAACATAGAGATATTTTCCTTCAACAACAAAATCAGAGTTCGCTAATATACCAAAAAAGAATTGGGTTGCGTACTTTAGTTCATTCACCCCAAATCGCAATTTGGCACTACCCACCACATTAAGGAAGGCCACGGATTGCCACCTTCTTGGGAGCTTGTTCCATAGCCGACGTCGAGCAGCGTTTCGCCCTTTCCCCAGTGCCAACCACTTCGCCAGCAGGCGGAACTCGATATCCCCGACCCCACCCCCGCGCGGCGTCTGACACCAGGCGTCGTACTCCGCTGCGTCCATCACAGATGCAGCCCTTTCCAGGCGACAATCAGCGCCCGCGCCGCCCGGTCGATATCGGCGGTTGTAGTATAGAGGCCAACCGACAGCCGCACCGCGCCGGAAGCCCGTGCGGCACTGACTTTCATCGCCCCCAGCACGCCGCTTACGGCATGGTCGCCGGAATGGCAGGCAGAGCCGGTGGAGGCCGCCAAGTCCTGCGCAGCCGCTTCCAGTAACTCGTGACCGTTCACGCCGGGAAAGGAAATATTCAGGGTATTGGGCAGACGAGCTTCGGCGTGGCCATTCAGAACGAGGCGCGGAACCCCTGCTTGAAGTTGCGCATACAACTGGTCGCGCAGTGTCTGCAAATAGACCTGCGCCTTGGGAAGCCGCCTGCGCGCGAGCTTTGCCGCCGCGCCTAATCCGACGATGAAGGGCACATTTTCGGTTCCCGGTCGCAGGCCATGCTCATGGCTGGCCCCCACCTGCAAGGGAGCAAGCAGCGTGCCATTACGGACATAGAGCGCCCCCACGCCTTTGGGGGCATAGAATTTGTGCCCGGCCAGCGTCAGCAGGTCCGCGCCGAGTTTGTACACATGAACCGGAATCTTCCCTGCGGATTGAGCCGCGTCGGTATGCAGCAGAATGCCCTTCGGTCGGGTTATCTGCGCGATCTCGGCGATCGGCTGGATGGTGCCCACCTCGTTGTTGGCGTGCATGATGGAAACCAGGGCGGTGTCGGGCCTGATCGCCCTTGCAACTGCGATGGGGTTGACCCTGCCATGGCGATCCACCGGCAGGATCGTCACCTCCCAGCCCTCTTCGCGCAGCTTGAGGAAGGGTTGCATCACCGAGGGATGTTCGACAGCGCTGGTAACGAGGTGTCTTTTCGTTCCGGCAAGCACCTGCGCCACACCCTGGATGGCCAGATTATTGGCCTCGGTGGCGCAACCGGTGAAGACGATCTCCTCCGGCCTGGCGCCGATCAGCGCGGCCACTTCCCCTCTCGCCTGCTCCACGGCTGCTTTCGCCTTTTGCCCGTAAATGTGGGACGACGAAGGATTGCCGAAGTGTTCGCGCAGGTAGGGCTCGATGGCGTCCGCCACTTCCGGCGCCACCGGGGTGGTGGCGTTGTAGTCGAGATAGACCGGCTCGGCCTCCATCATGTCTCCTTTGTTTTGCCTGGGTTCAGAAAGTCAGGTTCATATCCGCCTGGATGACCACGTCCTTGTAATACGTGGCCGGGTCGGCAAGTTTGACACCGTCCACCAGGTCGTTGGCGCTCATGCCGAAGAGCGGGACGTTCAGCGGGCAGGCGAGCAGAGTGGCCCCTTCTGCCACGAGCGCGACGAACATGTCCTCCGGTAGCGGCAAGTCAAGTTCGTCCATGCGTTTCATCACCGCCGCCCCCAGTTCGGGCATGTCCGGCATACAGACCAGACTATTCACATGTTCCTTGTGCACGGCAAAAACGCCGCGTGAGCCGAAAAATATTGTCACCCTGGAGCCGTTGCGCAACAGCGAAAGCGCGGTCATCAGGGCATTGAAGACCTGGCAGAGCTCGTCGTGGAAACACATGATGGATACGTTTTTGGAAGGGTTCATGGTATTGCCTCTTTTTTGGCCGGTTTAATGTGGCCGGGTGATAAGCCGCCCGGCGAGTTTGCCGAGTCGGTAAATACGCAGCTCTCCCGGCTCGAAAGCGATCCAGCTTCCTTCTCCAGGCAAAGGCTCGGTGGCGATCATGGCGCTGTCCGCAGAGGCGCCGCCCTGGGCATCCGATCCTTTCTGTTCCAGGTAGTGGAGCCGGTCATGGCCGTATGCGATCAGATACTCCCCATCCGACATGAGAAAATTGAACTTGCCGTGCGAGGCGATCAGCTCACTGATCATCGCCACGGTCGGGAACGAGACGTTTGCATTCGCGGCAGGGGAAGCCTGGATGTTCTGGGAAATATGGCTCAAGAAGTGGCAAAAGGCATACTCCGAATCGGTCTCTCCCGCAGGTTGGCAAACCGAATCGTTATTTGCGCGCTCCATCTCCACAATATCGGGCACCAGCCCGTTGTGGGCAAACACCCATTCTTTTCCGCAACACACCCGCTGGAACGGATGCGTATTGTCCATGGTATTGACAGGTGGAAACCTGGCTTTGCGCACATGCGCGATAATCAGGTTCGAACGCGTGGTTTCGCACAAGTCTGCAAACAGCGTACTCTGGTGTGCCGGTAGCGGCTCCTTGGCAAGACGAAAAGCACCCTTCTCCCACCAGGCGAGCCCCCAGCCGTCGGGATTGTCCGCCGCCAGTCCGCCGCGCAGACGAAATTCGCCGAGGGCTCCCTTGGCCGTCACGGCTTGACTGGCAGACATCCCAAAAAGCTCGCACATCGTCAGAGTCCTCCATTGAGGGTACTTCCTGTAAACGCTAAATAACGCTCTTGAGCAGGATATAAGTCGCAACAAATATCAGGAACACACCGAAGCTGCGCTTCAATGTCTCCTGCGAGAAACGATGTGCCAAGCGCGTACCGGCGAAGCTGCCAGTCACCGTCACCGCAGTGAAGGAAGCCATCATCGCCCAATCTACCGGCACCATTCCCAAATAGCCGACGAAGCCGGTGGACGAGTTGGCGGCGACGATGGCGAGTGAGGTGCCGATGGCGGTCTTCATCGGGATGCCGGACAGCAGCACCAGAGCCGGTACGATCAGAAAACCGCCGCCCACGCCGACCAGACCGGTTAGCGCGCCGACACCCACGCCGAGCAGGGCGATCTGACCCAGATGTGCCTCTAGGTTCTCGCTTTCGGCGATGGAAATGACGGGGCCGCCCGCCCCAGCCAGCTGCGCTGACCGCACGACCAGCGGTTGCGGTTGTTTTTTCGGTTTCAGCATCCTCCACGCGGCGGCCAACATCACCAGGGCGAACAGCCCGAGCTGGAGCGCCACCGGCGTATGCACACCCAGCCGTGTCCCGCTGAAGGTGCCGATTACGCCGAACAGGCCGAACATCGCCGCTACCCTGACATCCACGTTGCCGCGCCGCCAGTGGTCCAAAGCTGCGATGGTGGCGGTGATAGCGACGATACCCAGACTCATGGCGATGGCCTGCTTCGGTTCCACGTGCAGAAGATACAAGAGCGCCGGCACGGCGATGATGGAACCGCCGCTACCGAGCAGTCCAAGCACGATGCCAGTCGCGGCTCCGGCGAATAGGGCAACAAGAATCATGGTTCAGTTCCTTCGAATGCCAATATATTAAAAGTCAATTGAATGCTTGAATACTGAGCAAAAAAAGGGCTAAAATACCAGCACCTTGTCTGCCCATTCCGTCCACTCCGCCAGATGCTCCAGCGTGGAGTGCTCGGCGCCCTGGATCATCTCCTCGTCCTTTAACCCACGGGCATCCATACACATGCCGCAAACTCCGATTTGTCCGCCGTGTTTCAGAATGCTCTGGGCGAAGAACTCGATGTTGTAATAACCTTGTGGCACCTTCTGCCCCGCCTTGGCACACAGTGCGGCATCGCCCAGCAAGAACAGGCGAATTTCATTGCCATCGTGCTTGGACAAGGCTCGCGCCAGGCGGAAACCGTTGTAGCTGCGCTCGGTGCCATAGGGTGGGTCGTTGAGTATGAAAAGAGTTTTCATGATCTGTCCTCCTGCATCAAATGAAACACTTATTTCCTGGTTTTGCGAGTGGCGCGCCGGTAAGCATCGAACCCGCCTTTGGCCTTCCACTCGTCAAAGCCGCCTTGCAATATGCGCACGTTTTCCATGCCTGCCACCCGCAGTGCCAAACCAGCCTGAGCCGAGAGCGTTCCGGCATTGCAGTACACCAGCACCATCCTGTCACTGGGCAGTTCGGCGCGGAGTCCGAGCACCTGCCGCCAGTCGATATTCACTGCGCCCGGAATGTGGGCCTTTTGATATTGATCGGCATCACGGGTGTCGATAATGTAAACATTTTTCCAGTCTTCCGCCGGGATCTGCTCAGGCAGGATAGTGGCGCCGCCGTATTCGGAAAACTCGAAGAATTCATCCAAGGCCTTGACCGCAGCGTTATCGGCGGCAAAGGCGGCCCCTGACGCCATCAAAGACAAGACTGCCATCAGGATGAGCGAGGAAACAAATTGAGTCGGCTTCATGGCCCGCCGCCGCGCATCTAAGGCCGAGGTTTCCTTGGCTAAATATTGTTTTGAGAACATCTTAATCCTCCCTGACTACAGTATAACAACAAATCAAATGAACATTTGAATATATTATTAAGCCATACCCATAAAGTCGTCAAGCTTATTTTTAGAGTACCCCTACAGCTTGAAGATCGAAGCGCGTTGGAGGTGTTCTTGAAAAAGGAGTTGGACGAAGCCGCTATCGCGGAGAAATATTTCCCACCAATCTGATTTATTGACATAATTCCTCCTCGACCCGCAAGGGATTGTTAATACTTTAGCATGAGGAACATGATTATGGAACACGAATAC
>Ga0210039_1000497_pt1 | contig 41370 bp, 53 predicted proteins | sample CryGeyCG2114_250_3_FD_185460 | JGI IMG/M metagenome (GOLD analysis project Ga0210039, IMG submission 185460) | Groundwater microbial communities from aquifer - Crystal Geyser CG17_big_fil_post_rev_8/21/14_2.50 (SPAdes) (version 2) | ecosystem: Environmental > Aquatic > Deep subsurface >...
GGGGCCTCCTGGTCCTGCTGGCGATGTCGCGGGCAACACCGGGGCTGGCGGGGCGACTGGCACCCCTGGCGTAGTCGCTTGCGCCGTTTCCGCGCTCACCCCTTTTGGAAGTAGTGTTGTGGTATCGGCGACTTCTCCGGCTTGCCCCACCCCTTCCGCGCCCTTGACCCCCGCCTTCCCAGCCTTCGCGAATTCTCCAACGGTTTTCACCCCTTTGATAGCTCTTGTCGCGAGTCCAGCCACCGCTCCCGCCCCCGCAAGGGTATTCACGGGATCTGTGGCGATATCCACCCCGAAGTTAGCGGCGCGATGGGGGTAGTTGACTATCGCGCCAAGGACCCCTCCACTTAATAACTCTACCGGTGAGTGCTCAATGGGTTCATTTTCGAGTCCTGTGAGCTCCGGCGCTTCAAGCTCATCGCCTGGACGTCCTGCTAGGACTCCTCGCGCCAGCCGCCCGCCTTTCGCTAATAACGCTAAGCCATCTCCAATTTTATCGCTGAGGTAGGTGGTTAGGGGTTGTGTGAGTCTCTGCCCGGACCTTGCCGCCTCCGCTAAATCGATATCTAATAACCCACGCATGTACGCGGCTTGTTGACGACCGAGGTTCTTCTCGATCTCGCCAAGCTCATTCTCCTGGACGCGAGCCATGGCATAGGCATCAAGGGGATCTCCCCATGGGGGCAACGCTCCCATCGGCGGCTTCTCGCGAGGTTCGTATGGCACCACTTCACCGGTTCGCGCATCTCGTGACATCTCACTATAGGCCGATTTGAGGTTCGGGAGATGGTTAATATTCAAGTTAAAGGGATCGTTGGCGGCTCCAACTGGCGCATAGCCTTCATAGAGCTTATCTTTCGGGAATCCGCGATCAGCTTGCTCAGGAGGCCCGATAAACAACTCACTCCCGCCTTGTGAAAAGTATCGGAGAAATTCGTCGCTATACAGACCATTCCACATGGCCGACCGCCCTGTTTCCTTTTGATATTCCTCCTCCTCTAGTTGGATTTGGAAAGCCGCCGCCCCAGCCTGCGCGGTAAATCCACGCCAGGCAGGATTGGGCACCCACAAGGGGCTTTTCGGGTTCTTCGGGTCCTTCCGTTGCACGCCATACCCAAATTCCATGCCATCCGCGCCATTCTCCGCTTCAAGGAGCGCAAATAACAACCGAGGATCGCTCATTTTATTCTCAAGCGCCTTTGCTGCGACAATTTCCCGCCAATTCGCTGGTCGTGCCATTAAGGTTTCTCCTCCGTCTCGTCAAACACGCCCATGATGCCAGCAATGACCTCACGCAAGAATTGTTTCAACGCGCCTCCTGTTTTTGTGGGTTGCCCGCTCGCTCCGATCTCGCTTAGCTTATGCCCAGCGCGTAGATCATTATCGGTCCACCCTTGTCGCTTCGCCTCAGCTCTCGCGAGAAAGAAGAGTTCAGCATCAGTCCCAGTCAATTTCCCAATCCCCAAATCACGGGTGACGGCGCGATTAAAATCCGGCTCGTTGAGATAGGGAGACAACATCCCCATTAAGGCCGTGGCTTTGATATTCAGGCGGCTGGATACCACGCCGGGAAGCGTCAATTTATCGCGCACGAACTTGACCGCCGCTTCCTGCGCGTTAATGGCCGCTAACGCCGACACAAACGACGCGCCACGATCAGGATGCTCCGCTTGAATGCGCTCGTAGGCTTGCTCCATCTGCGCGTCATACGAAATAATAAAATCCGCGAGAATACTTTGCGCTTCTGGATCAACCGATGACAGTAACGAAGGCATCGCGCCAAACTTCCCTCTGATAAACGCTTTGCCGACTCGAACCTTTTCTTCAAATTGCGAGCGGCCTTCCTCCTTCCGCTTCTCTTGACGGTTCACGAGTCTTTCATAAACGCGCAGTTTCTGCGAAAAGTTAATATCGGGTCGTCCCATAATCTCACTAGCTTGAGTCAATGTCCCGTCATCGACTTGAATAAGCAATTTCGTCTCAGCGGCGATATTCTCCACACCTCCCTTGGCGCGTTGCTCAGCGACCCACTCGGCAAATTTCGTGAGTTCAATCACATCATCGCTTAAAATAGCTGGGGGGGACATCATGCCGCTTCCTGGCGGGGCATACATCATCGACATCGCGCTTTGCCAATCGCCCCCAGTGAAAATCAACCCGAGAATTTGGTTTTTAGCCAACCGCCGTTCCTCAGCGACAATCACCTTCTCTTGCGCGTCTTGCGTGGCGCGTTGTGTGTTCCCTCGCGTCACCGCTTGATCGATTTCCGTCTGCACTCGTTCGCGTTGTTCTGGGGATAACCGTAATAATCCATTTCCGACCCCTTCAATCGCATACCCATTCGGGTTACGTAACTTTTCTTGGGCCTCTGATGGCAAGTGATGCGCTTCATCTAACGCGATGCCGACTTGCGCTCGACCAATCGCGTCTTGCCGCAGTGTTTCTTTCTCCGGGAAGAGATCAGGCGATAAGTTATCGATAAAGGTGTTAAATTGCGCAAGGCGCGTTCGCCGGCCTGCCACATCCGCGGCAATATCGCGCACTTGGGTATCAATCGCCGCCATCGCATTGGCTCGTAGCGTTTTTACGCGAAATTCCTGTTGAAATTTCCAAGCGCCTTCAGCCACATGCGGCACTTGTCCACGAATAATCGCGCTAAAGATTTCTTCCCCTTTTGGTCCTAGCGCGTTTCGTTCTTCCGGGGTCAACGACCCGAACTTTTTGAGCAACTGATCGGTATCGGTAAAGAGCTGTTGCGCGTCTGTAGCTCCTTCTCGCATCAGCGCCGACTCCCGTTGAAAGTCGAGGATTTTTTCACTGGCGAGTTGATTTGCCGCGGTCGTCGATTCTTGCCCCTCCGTGGCTTTCATAAATTGCGCCATGTCTCCGGCCAACGATTGTAACCCGCGTCCAACCGCAGATAACCCGCTGCCGGCCGCTTGCGCTCCACTTGTTTGGGGTACGCCACCCCCGCCAATTTGAATGCTTGCCGCTTGTTGTGGTAATCGCGCCATATGTTACCCCGGATTGGCTCTCGATAAGACCGCGGCTCGTCCACTTGCGCCAAGTAAACTACCAAACGCCGCTAATCGAGATTGCGACCGTGCCACCCGTCCCGCCCGCTTGGACTCCCGCGCTTGGAAGGAGAGCCCAGCCGCCTCATTCTCTTGCTCGAAGAGCAACCGTAATCGATCAAGGGAAGTCTCTCGCGCATTTTCGGAGAGGATTGCCGCTACTGACCCGCTGGTCGTTGTGCCTTGCCCCGCTGCTCCCGCCACCACTTCCCCTCGAACAATCGTAGCGCGTTTAATCAAATCACGCTCTTGCTGTTGTCGGTTGATCAATGAAATTTTCGCTTGTCGTCGAAGCACCGAGGCATTGACTTGCCCGGTCCGAAACGCTTCTTGTCCCGCTTGTAATTCCCCGAGGGCGGAAAGTCCGCCACCTAATAACGTCGTTGCCGCTAAAATCGCGCTCATTACTCATCCTCAAGTTCAATGTAACGATAAGCCGCTCGAATATGACTGCGAAAGGGCAGGGGTTGTGACACGGTAACTTCCTCATTGCCAAGCGGGTGTCCGGCAATATCGAGATGCCCGGTAAAGAGCGGAGGGGGGGTGCTAATAGGATCACTCGCTTTTCTCGTCTCAATCGGGACATCATTCACAGCCAATTGATACGTGGATTTGACATCTAGCACGACTCGTGCCGTCCGTTGCAAGCGTGGAAGCGTCGCCCCACCTCCCGGCGTCTCATACGAGGGCTTAAGAAATGTGGCATGTGGCGTAAACCCTAACCCAACGGTAACGGTCGTCCCTAATGGGGTCAACCCGGTAATAACGCCTCCTGCCACTACCTTATCCGGCTGAAGCGCCCCATCCACCTTCACGCGAACCGTTTTCCCTTCAAGGTGCGTGAGTCCGCTTACCATCCCCACTGGCGAGCCAAACGTCGTCGTAATCGCGCTATCCAACTCCATCGTAGAATCAAATACCTCAATATAGCGCTTACTCACACCATTAATCAGTCGCCGAATGAATAGGAATGTCAAAGCTTGCTCATTCGTCGCGCGCGGGATTGTGGTAATCGATTCAATCCAGCCATCAGTGACTTGGCGGCTCCATGCTACCACCTGTTGCGATAAATCGTAGGTGAGCGCGGCGAGCCATCCATCAGTCCGAACACCCCATAACAGGGGAATATCGCCATCCTCGAACGAGAGCCGCTTCACGCCGCTCCCCGTGACTTCCTGATTAAACGCCGTCATTTCAGTTGGCAGTGTTTTATCGTTAGCTAAATCAAATTGCATCCCAAACAGACGCCGCCCTGCCCGTTGCAGGAAGAACGCGGTATCTCCGGCCAGTGTCGGTTGAACCGTACTTGCCCCTTTACCTGATATCCGCTTTGCGCGATAGCCAGCTGGTGTAATTGTACTCTCATTATTTCCATCAATTCGCCAAATTCCGGCAGCCGTCATCGCATAGAGCACATCACTCGGCACATAGCCGCGAATGGCATTAACTCGTCTTGCGGCCAACTCACGAATAATCGCCGAATCTGCCGTCACGCTCCCATCATCTAAGAGCGCGAAATTATTAAACACGCCAACTTTCGTATGGGCCAGATGTTGCGGCGCGCCCCCTGCCCCGCCCCACGTCAACCGTGAGTCGTAAAATTCGACGGTCGCAGGCCATCCCGTTTCATCGCTCCATAAGGGAGGCGCCCATCTCAGCGAGCTTAACCCGCTTAATGGCCGTATCACATCCGCGGTCATGCTACTCGTGCTATTAAATGCCGTCATACTGACATACCCTTGAATTTTCGGGGTCCCGGTGAGTGTCCCGAGCGCCCAAATACTGCCGACATGCAACGGCGTAAACGGGGTATGTCCTATAGCCGTCACCGTGATTCCATTCCCCGTTACCGCGCTGGCTTGCATGAACTTTGGGATCGCTCCTAGTTTATCGACATGAAAATCTTGAAATGGGCCATCTTCATAGCCATAGGGAACCAGCGAGAAGGTAGTCGCCGTATCTCGACGAAGCTCATGAGGCGGGTAGAGGGGATGCGCGAGATAGAGCACGTCAGCTGATTGCGTAAAATGCACACCACTTAAATGTTGCGCGAGATAGGGTGTGGCCACCTCAACCGGTGTGCCGGGAGGGCTTTCTAGGCGGCCTGCTTCCGTATAAAACCGAAAGTAGAGATTACCGGCTTCTATCGCATACGACTGCTCAACATTAAACGAAAAGGGCAGGAGTTCCCCCACATCTGCGCTATTTTTGACCTCTGCGAGATAGGCGGTGCCGGGACGCGCCAGTAACCCTCCCTGCGGCTGTACCAGATAATTCACAATTTCCTTCATCGCATTGGCGCGTTGATCGATATCGGTTCGCGCCTGTGTGTTGATCCCCCATTCGCCAGCCACAAAGGTATTTTGAGCCAGCCATCGCCCCATTACAACCTCACAATCCCTAAATCATCCGGTGACGAAAATGTTGAGGTGCCCTGTTGCCCATCACTCGACATCGCTTCCGCGATCCAAAATTGCGCGTCTCGAAAGGCGGCCGCCTGCCGCTCTAACTTTCCCGTAAAGGGAATCGCCCAAATAGACTCAAGCCATTTTGCTAATGCCAGCACAAACATAGGGGTAAATAACGTTGGATCTTCAATGGAGTCCGTATAAATCACATTAATCGGCGTCATATTCGCGTAGATTTTGTCGCCGACCACTCGCCATTGATCGCGTTGGCCTCCCTCAATCTCCCAAATTTTCAACGCCCCCGTCGGTTTCAAATAGGCATAACGAAAACCAAAGGGCGGGGCCTCGCTCAGAGGCGCGAGATTCACCCATCGAGCTTCCGCAAATGTCCACGGCGCTTGTTCTAACAAACTATTCCGGGCGATGGGATACCACAACTTACAGAGAATTTCTTCTTGGGTGATGTTGGCAAAGTCCACAATAGTCGCACGGCCTAATGACGACAGCGCCATATTACAAATAGACACCTCGGTCACCGTCGCCGCTAAGGTCATGCGCCTTTCCCTCGACCTTTCACCAGGAATGTGACTACCCCAGCGCCGCTCACAAACACCGGCCTAAAATACTGAGGGAGGTTTTGCAGTTGCGCGCGTAAGCTACTTGCCGTGTTAATTACCGCTCCATTCGCTGTTAATACCGGCACAAACTGAATAGGGAGGTTGTTGACATCCACAAGGTCCGTGCCTTCCAACCCGACAACCCCGGTCCCACTCTCTACCCAAATTTGTACATACGCATCGGCATGCCCCTGACTATTCAACGCAATATCCGGAGTTTCGGTATTTGTCAAACTATTCCATAACCACTCACGGTCTTTTGATTCCACTAATCGGCCTAGCACCCCATACGCAAGTACACCACTCATGATCACTCCTTCCCAAGCAGCGGGGAGAGCCGCAGCGTTCGCTACTCCCTCCCCTCGAACTGCCGCCCCATGCAATTAGTCGGTCACGTAGGCAATCAGCGCATCGAAGGTATCGCCAAGCGCCCCCACATACGTCCCTCCTCCGTTATTTGCCGTGAAGTACAAGACCACTGGGCCTTTACTCGTTAACGCTATGGTATTCAGCGCATCAACCGGGAACGTCGCGTTATTTCCCACCGGTCCGGCAGACCACGCCCTCAACGTTGTGTCCGTCGCAATTGCCGACGCCAGAATTCCATCCGCGTCTTCCGCCACCACCTTCCCGGCACTATCCGTAAACGCTCGCCATCCAAGGTGAAAGGTGGTATTAAGACCCGCCGACGCCGATAACTTAAAAGACGACAACGCCAGCAAAATCCGAGGGTTCGCCGGCAGAATAATGAGGTTGACTTCATCCGTTCCCGCTAACGCGCCGCCCACCCCCGTACCCGTCAACGCGCCAACCACCATTCGTACTTTCGCGATCCGCATCTTTCCATGAACCGCTTGCGTCTCTAACTTGGCGCGATCGGCTCCAACGGCCACCTGCATGCCATGTTGGACACTACTACTTGCATTTCCGCCAATTCCAGCCATATCGCTACTCCTTTATCAAGCCAGTGGAGTCCACCACCAGCCAGCTATTCATGGGGAAGCGGCGTGATAGAATAATCACGCCACTCCCGGACTCTCCCAGCCTACTCGCTTACTCAGTCACTTGTAATTCCACCACTAACGAATCTTCGATACGCACCGCTCCAATATGCGTTTTAATCAATAACTGCATCATATCATTCTTGTCTGTGCGTCGATTCATGGACGTATACACCTTCCGCCAGCTCGCAAATCCAATGGCATTTCGCTGCCAGATGTAACAGCCGCGAATAGTGCCGGAGATAATAGGAAGCCGAGTGCTCACGACCCACGTCATGCCTAAGTAGCTGGCAATCCCGCCAGTCGTCAGCGGCGAGAGTGGATTAAAATCTCGGCTGGTAAAGACTCTATCCGCTTCAGAGAGCACATGCACGAGCGCCGCGGGACTAATCACCAATACGGTATTATCTGGACTGATCTCTAAATCAACATCGCGCATGAGCTTTTGACCATTCAAGATTTTAGCCAGCGTGAGACCCGATACGACCGTTTCCTTTTGCGTCGCAGGCAGCGGGACCAAATTCGTTCCCGTTTCGCCCTCTGCCGCAGATCCACGAACCGCGTTAATAATCACATCATCCCATTTACGGTTCAGCGCCGACCGTCCCGCAATCGCGTACTCACTCATCGGATTGAGGATATTTTCTAAATCATCTTCATCGTCCAATGGCAGCGCTCCTCCGTAATCGCCTTTAAACGCCACCCGTCTTGACCAATCTTCCGATAACAGCATGGTATCGCCATGACGAACGGTAATTTCTTGGAGTTCAAAACTCCCTAACCGCGCAAACGTTTTATACTTGCTATTGGTTGGTTGTCCTTCCGTCACCCACGGCATGAACCGCGCCGGCCGCTGTTGCGCTAAGTGATGGACATTTTCTCCAAAGGCCACTGCTCTGACTTGTTCAATACTGTTACTCATGGCTTGACTCCTTTATTCGTCTATCCCGTACCCGACAGGCTTATCCTCCGAAGGAGCCTGATGCCACATCCCGCGTGACCCGGAGGAGGAAGTGTGAACAGCCACCCCCTTATCCCGTGATTAATATCGTCCTGCTCGACTCGCTTCTCCACGTTGCTCCGCCTCTAATCGTTGCGCCGTTAACGCCTCTAATTCCTTTTGAGATTCGAGCGATCCGTGTTTCCACCGATCAGACGCCCGCAATTGATTAATTTTCGCTTGAATAGTCTCAGGCGCCTCACCCCCTGACGCGCCGCCGAGTATCCCTGTCATTCCCGTGTGCATCCGTCCCTCCCCCATTAATTGACCAAGCGCCGCAATTAACGGCATCAACACCGGGTCCCGATCCAACGCCAGTTTCGTGACATGCTCCAACGCGCCAAATTCTTTGAGTACCCTCGTCGCTTGCTCCATCCGAATATCGTAATCCTGTCCAAATTTATCCCGAAGGGTTTTTTCGTCAGCAAGCCGTTGCGCCGCCAGCGCTTGCTCTTCAGCCTCCGCTTCAACTTTTGAGCCTTCCGCAAGGAAATCCATCATGCGGGTAGCCTGCGCCTCATTCAATCCAGCATTCCAAAAGCCTTGTTTAATTCCTGTCAATTCATCTGGCGTCCAATGAAGCGCGTCTGGCGCTTGAAATCTATACGTATCTGGGCTTTCTGGTCGTAATTTGGCGAATACGCCTTCCCACTCAGGCGCTTTCGGATCGGTGGGTAGTTGAATCGCTTTATCTGCCGGGACTCGCCTGCCTACCTCCTGACTTAATTCATGGGTATGACGAAGAATGGCCCCAAGTTCCTTCCCTTGAAATTGTTGGAACAGTGGCACATTCCGAAGGTCTGCTGGAATCGACTCGACCCATCCTACCCCTATCCCTGGTGTAGGAGGGACACTCCCCATACCAGGGGTTGTCGGAGCTGCCCCGACCCCTGTATTACCCACATCACTCATAGTGTGCTCCTTTATCAATTATTGCTGTGTGTTCAATAGACTCGACGGCTAACATCGCCCGGATATGCTCAAAGAGGTCATCAAGGCCCGCAAGGTATTCAAGCTTGCCGGGAACCCCGACATACATACCGCGATGCCCATACTGAAATGACTCTTTCAGGTCTTCGAGCAACGCCTCACCTAATGGATTATCCAGCACCATCCGATACAATTCCTTCCGGCTATATTCGCGTCGTTCGTCATCTGTCATCATGCGCCTGCTTGCGCAGCTTGCGCGTCAGAGGCCCCCGCCGCTCCAAGATCCTTCGCGACTTGGCCAACCGTTACCGCCTGTTGTTGCGCTTGCGCCGCCTCCTGTTGCGCCGCTCGCTCTTCCCGCCGCATCTGCACCGCCTCCTCCTTTCGTAAGTATTGCCTAGAAGTTCCCGTAATCCGGGGAAGGTCCCGCGCCATTCGATCTACATCATAATTGTCTGTGACATTCGGGTCAATCACGGCAAGACTCCCACCAACGATTTGCAACGTATCCATCATCCCGCGAAGTTCATCGTTATGTTGCGCCCGCGCCAGCGGCCCCAGGTATTCAATATCGAGCACCCCGCCCGTTTGCAGGAGTTGGCGAGGGGGGTCGGGGAAATCGCCCGCCCGTAACTTCATCCCAAACACCCGCTTAATATACGGAGTTTGCATTTCAACACGAATTCGCCCTGTTGCGGGTCCTAACAACTGATGCAAGAAATCCATCCGTTGAAGCACCTCCGTGGCCGTTGGAGGCGTTTTGCGATCAATCGCAAATTGTAACAACTGCTCGGTAAAGAACATCTGACGAATTTGTAACTTACTTTCCTGTTCGGGAATCGCCTCATGATCGAATCGAATTTTAAAATCCAACGCCGCAATGGAACTCATATCACGCACGCTAATGGACGCGCCGGGAATAAATCGCGCTTTGCCGACAATCCCTCGATTTAACACCATGATCGGCGGATCAATGGTTTTTGCCCATGCCCGTAACTTTAATTGCCGAGCGCGATTGGCCGTGCGTAACTCCGGGAAGGCAATATGCCCACGCCCACGCCCCCAAGCCTCGCCGGGGCTTTGATACCACCGCGGCACTTGATAGATAAATTCCCGGAAGGTCGCTTCTTCTAGCTCCACCACGCCATCGATATTACTGGTCACTAATGAGGGCAAGCCAAAACTATCCCATCCCGCCAACACATACAAACTATCCCAAATGCGTTTGTTTCCCTGCATCCCTGGCGTCACCCCATGAATGATTTGCACCTGTTCAAGGGGCTTATCCATTAACCGTTTATGCTGTTCAGTGCTATATGGAGCATTTGGCCAGCGTCGGAGGAGGGCGCCAGCTCGCATCCAGAATGTGCGAATCAAGGTATCCACATCTCCCCAACCATTTTCCGCAATGACATAGGTGCCAATGGGCAGCGCGATATGATGCAAGCCACGAAAGCCTCGCGTGCCTGGCGATTGTGCTGGATCAATCTCAACCACGCCCATTGCCCCCGTTCCATACGCGGCCACACTATTCACCATGCCGGGAGCCACCCGATCAAAATTACTCCCGTTAATTTCGTCGAAAATATCCCGACTCACCGTTTCGGTCCAATCCAACACCTCTGGATCAGTTTTGAGGTCTTCTTGGCGCGGGACTAACGTAAACCACGGAACCACGGCGCTAAACATCGTGCCGATAATCGCCGATTGTAACTTGTCGAGCGCGTCAATTCCCGTGGAATCATAAATCTCACAAGTTTGACGCGAGCCTTGTACTGACTTACTCGCAATCTCGCGCTCGTGCGGAACGAGCAACGAGGCAATATCCATCCAGGTCTGGTCCCAAACCAGGCGATCCGCTAACATCTCGCTATAATCTCGTAAAAGGTCTTTTCCGTTAATCATTAGTGACTCATTCCATTACTACCCCATTACCCCGTTACCCTATTATCACCCCATTACCCAGACAGTTTTGGACGAGTTAACGACACCCCACTCAGCGGAGAGCCTAGCGTGCTCGTGCGAATCGTGCCGCTCCGAAGGGCCTGCCGCGCTCGCTTCACCCGCTCTTCCCGATCCGCCTCCGAAGCCGCCGCATTAATCCGATCCACCTCAAGCGCGTCGGATATCGCAGGAGGCGATCCGGGCTTCTTTTTCGTTTTATCGAACACTTCCTTGCCCGCTACAACCGCCGCTGCCGCGGGTCCGCCGATCAAACCGGCTTTCGTCACCTTCCCGGCACCCTTTACAAGCTTCGTTAGACCCTTCCTACCCTTCTTAAACGCCTTCTTAATCTTGCTAAATAACCCCATCTTTCCCTCCTTCTAGTAACGCCGCCTCCGCCGAATCACACTCCCCCCGCTCCCCCCGCTACTCGCCCCTACCACCTCTGGGATAATCGGCAACCGTAACACGTGTTGAATATCGGCCTGGGTAAACAGCCGCGGAGCGTTAATCGAGTCAAATCCTGGATACCAGGTGAGAATGGTGGCGCGATCAATGTCCCGATCAAAGGGAAAAGTGGGGTCGGTTGAGAGATCCGCCCCAGTTCCGATGGCGGCGCGGTCAGCCTCTGTCAAATGGAAATTATCATTGAGCGCATCGACATACCCCACCGAGGCATTTATGACCGGATTCGTGCCGGGGGCGGTCGCATCACTCGACACATTTTCCGTTGAGCCCGCCGCGAAGGTGCCACCAAATTGACTCCCGGTATTCCCTGTCGCTAGGCAATTGATCGCGATTACGGAGCCGCTACCAGCATTAGTGATACCCCCCTGATTATTGCCTGTGGCGGTAACATTGCAGAGAAGAGAAGAATTGATATTTAAATTATAAAATCCAATGTTTTGATTATTGTGCAGGAGGGTATTCACCACGATCAGGTTTGCCCCTGAATTGGATATCCCTCGGGAGGTGCCGGTTCCAGTATTGACGACATTCGCGATCAGCATATCAACAATCTGTGCGTGATCACCTCCAGTTTCAATGCGAATCGCGTGCATGTTTCCCGCACTATTGACCGCGTGACTCACCACGAGTCCCTGAATAAAGACAAAACTATCAGCGAGCCAAATAGCATGAGTAACGGTCGTATTGGCAAATCCCGCAAATCCCGGTCCTGGGATACCGTGATGCCGATGGGCGACATGACCGCGAATAATCATGGGATGGTCGGCATCATTGATACTGCCAGAAATGGTCCATGCCTGATCAGAGGCGTGCGCCTGGACCTCTAACACATGCGTCGTGCTATCGCCCGCCGCGGTATGATTGCCCTGCACCGCGGCCTCCCAGAGATTGACCGAGGTATAATCGAGTCCCGGCCCCAGTTGGGAGACACTTTCATTGAGTCCTGTTCTCCACGGACTGCCCATTAGACGCTCCTCACCATGCCAAGTTTGCGGTTCACGACTAATCCCGCGAAGTCCATATCCGCAACCGGCGTCAAGTGGCCCTTGTTGATGGTCACGAATGGCTGGTAGACCACTCGCGTATCACGCGCCTTGATACTCTCAAAACTACTCATGCGTGTTTTCAGGGTTGTAAACGGAATGGCAAACACGCGCTTGAGACCACCAGGAACCGGCTGCCCGGTGAGATCCCGCTCGTCACTCATCAACCCCTCGACCTCGTGTGGTAGCAGATCGACTGTCAGCCACAGGAAATCATGCAATTCTTTCGTGCCTACTATGCCCATGGCAGGACGCACCATCACCACATCCCCTTCTTTTACATTTTGGAGCCACCCTCCCGTATTCGGGAAATCATGCGCGGCAATGGCGAGTTCGTATCGCATTAGGTCGTCTGCCCCCACCCTTTCATATGTTTAATCATGATTAGTCCTCGCCAAACAACGGCGGTGTGACGACTGGCCAGGGGTTCGCAAAATCAATGAACGCCAGCGCCTCGGGATCCGCCATTTCAGGGGTGGTGGCCACCGCTACGGTGGAGGGCGCGCTCTCGCCGATCGCATTTTGATCAATCACCCGCGTATCATATTGGGTGTTGGGGATCAAGTTGCGGATGAGATAGCTCACTGTCGTTCCGGTGCCGTCACTCTCTCGCGTCCACGCGCCCCCCACCAGTGTCGGGCGAAACTCAAAATGCCGATTGGTGCGCGGCGACCCGCCATCCGAGGCTCCCGGTGTCACTAACACCCGAATGGATTCCGGCGCATGGCCTGCCGCGGTGATGCTTGGCGCATCCGGGACCGTGGTGGTGACGACCGCTGCCGGAAAATTCACGGCAAAATGATTCATGACATTGAAGGGATCCGACCCGCCAGATATCGCTCCTTCCATATTCACCGAGAAATCTACGCCGGGTTTGGTAGAAACATTGCCACCAATACTCGTATTTTCGGTGCTTTTGACACCTGATTCCACAAACGCTCGTTGGGTTTGTCCAGGACCTAGCGTAATAGTGTTCGGACTATTCCGTCCGGTATACCAATCCATGACCAGATCATTCAGGGCCGTGGCCACCGCCATGGGCGCAGCGGCTCGGTCATGGTCCGGATTGATGGTGGCATTGGTCAGCCGGGTGGTTTGATGCCCGTCCGTCACCGCGGCAAACATGGTCACCCAATATTGCACCGCCGTTGTGAGCGTCACCGTCAAGGCTTCGCTCGCTAACCCCGGCTCATTCGTGGATCCATACAGATGCGTTTCGACCCGTAACTGACCAGGAATGGCATGAAATCGTAACAGTTGGGCAAACGTATCCGCGCCACGAACGATCGAGACAATATCGTTAGGGGGGATCGTGAGGCCCGAAATCCCGACCGCCAGATTCCGATCCGTTCCAGAGAGCGCAAACGGCGCAATTTGGATCGTGGCTGTCGAAATCCCATTCGAGGAACCAGTCCCCGCGCTATGAAAAATGGTGCTCATGAGAGAGGAATCCTCGTGCCAGTCCGCTGAATATCCACCACCGCGCCATTGACATCACGCGCCAGCGTCACCTCGCTGAGCAATGCCCGGTTCTGCATCCCATCCGCCGACAACCAGACAATTTCGTCACGGCCCGCGCGACGCGCGATCGCATAATCACCAGGCTCCAAATTTTTCGAGGGCGTGTTATAGGTCTCGCACGATTGCAGCCAGCGATTGGCATGCCAGACCGCTGTGGGATGCGCGGGATCCGAACTGAGATAGGTCGCGATCGGGAGATTCGTGACACCGTTCGCGAGGTCCGCGAGGGCCACCTCAATCCACTCTACACGATAGACTTGTAACGTGGAGGTTGGCCAAAACCGATGGGTAAACTCGTCCCCCTCGCACAACCAACATTCCACCATTTCTCTGGGAGGCAAGGTCGCCACTTCCCGGCGCATTAGATCACCGGCCCTTTCACCCACAAGCCCTTTTTCGTAAGGCCCGCGACTTTCGTGAGCGGTCGATGCTGCAGCACCGTCACGCCATCAGCCGCCAACGCATATTCGTAGCTATCATCGGCCCCATCTTGCTGATTGGGTCCTAGCGGAATATCAACCAGCAGATCTGCCCACTCATTGCCCGCCACGTCCGCAAACAGCACCGTCACATTGCCATCGGAAGCCATTTCATCGGCAGAGAGGACCACCTTCACCCGCTTGGGCATATCCACATCCACCACCGGCAAGGTCGCCAGATTCACCGGCACCCCATCTGCCTTGGCCACTTTCACATCACCCGCGGTCAGCGTGGGGTTAGTCTGATAATTCGGGTTGCCGGCGATACTCAATAAACTCACATAAAACGTATACTCGACACCAAACCGCGGAATGTTCATTGCGCCACCCTCCTGTAATTAGTCGTCATACGGGAATCACTCCTCGGTAAAACACATAACGTCGCCGGGGTGTCAAATTCCAATAGCGTGGACGCTCAAACGCGTAGTGTTCTAGAAAAGTCCACCCCTCAATCGTCAGATCCGACCAGATTTTGCCGGCAGGCAGCGAATAGCTATCTGGAATCCCATCATTGTTGCTATCGTCAAATGCCGGGCCTAATGGGAGCCCGCTGGCCAACACCGGAACCCCACCGAACGAGGCCACGTTGTTCCCCCATGACGTTAGCGGATATTGCGTGCCACGAGTCGGCGTGAAGCCCAGACCCGACCGAATGGTCGTATCCAACGAATCGCGAAAATACACAAATTGGGCATTGGCATCTCTCACACGACACGCGCCGGGGCCATCCTCTTGCAGAAAGGCCGCAAGGACCGCGTTGCCCGCCAGTAACGCCTGAGGCAACACATAATCGGCGGACGACAAATCAATCCGCGATCCTACGACAGCAGGAAACGTGCCCGTGCCCTTCAACGTCACCATGGCCGTTTGCGATTCCGTTCCAGTTGGCCGAAACACCAGATCAAAATTATCGTCATAAAAAATGCTGGAGAGATGATTCGAATTAGGCCCCTCCGATGACCCAAAAACGGTGACAGGTTTATTCCCCGCAGCCTCCGCGCCGTGCGCATACATCGCATTGCCCATATAATTACAGCGCATGGGGGCAAACCACCCCGATAACTGCGCATTGACGAAATTTTCCGGCTTGGCGACGAGGCAATTCACAATGTCAACATCGCCCTGTTGAATCCACGGATTCCGCTCTGCCAATTCGAACAGCAGTGTCCGATAGTAGACCATGCGTACGGTGTCTCCCGAAGGCAGTCCTACCAATGATCCGCGGCCAACCCCCGGCCCTTGCAACTGTGGCCCAATCAGACAATTGGTGTACGTGACATCCGTATGAGCCACAATTGAGGCAATATTGTCTTTCCCAAAACTCTGCGTAACATGATTGATCGCATTGTGATGGAGAAATGGCGCATCCAGGGATACTTTATACAGATTAAACGGATCATGTTTGTCAAAGGTAAAATTGTCGGTGCCCCGAAACCGCATGTGATGAATAATCGTCTCCGACGCCTCGACATACACATATCCGACAATCGTACACCCGCCGCCGGGAGCCATCTGTCCTAGAATCGTAAAATTGCCGTCAGTCACGTAGATATACGGAATATCAATAAAACTCAGCGGATCTCCGATTGTATCCAGAGTCAGCGTACAGGTTCCGCCAATCCGAGGCACGGCAAAGCGAGGTCCCGATGCCTCGAAAAACGTCCGCCACGTGCCCGCCGCGTAACTGTCCTCCAACGTATCAATAAAATAAAGCGTGGGCGGGCCAGTGCCTCCTCGCCCCCCTTGTGTATAGGCTCCTGGTCCAACCGCTCCGGGATACGCCAATTGTGACATCTACGCGCGTCTCCTGCTAGGTGTTCGACTAATCACGAGCCACTTCATCCCGCTCGTGAGCCGCCGCGTTAATTAAACAGCATCGACAACTCATCATCGCCGCTTCTCCCCCTTATCCATATCCATCACGGGGACTCTTTAACATAGCATACGGGTCCTCGAATTGTCGCACCTTTCGGTTATAATCAAACTCATCGAAGTTCGTCTCCACCTGGCTATATTTTCGCAAGGACGCGCCAATCTCGCTCACACTCATCGCGAGGTAGGTAAATGCCGCGCCGCCATGCGAATGCTTATCATGCACTTCTTTCTCGATATAGGTTTCTCGCTCAACATCGAATTCTCGCCGATAATTTAAGAGATGCGACAACCCCATTTGGCATCGCGTAATATCGAATTTACACCGCGGCAGTAATAACCGTCCCGCATTGACACGATCCCCAACCGCTTTAATTTTCGGCAAATCCAACCAGTTAATCGCCAAATCCATCCCCGTCTCTAATCGCGTGTGGCCCGTCCCGATATCGGTGCTTTTGACATCGTGCGGGGCAAAATGATCTCCATAGACATAGCCCATGCCCCCGGCTCGTTGATCGAGCACGTGCCGGAACTCAGGAATCCCGCCAGAGGGCAATTCACTAAAATCAATCAGATGAATCCAGTCACCCACCTCCTGCCAATACCAGGTGGCAAATGACAACCCCGTCCCCAAATCGCTCACCGTATGGACGGGCAAGTGCGCATAGACGGGTAAGTCGCACACCCGGTTTTCCCGATACACGCGCGCTAACCCCTCCCCAAAGAAACTGCCTTCCTGGAACCCCGCAAAATCGCAGTAATATTCCTGTTGAATCCACTCCTCCGGGGTGCCTTCCCGCCGCATCATATCAATTTCTTTTAACATCCGCGCCAAGTCCTCAGGCCCAAGGCTACAGGTTTCAATGGTATGAAAATCGTAGTACCACGCGTCCTTGAGCACCGGGTCCTTGGTAATTTTCTGCACCAGGTCATACAGATGGTTATGGCCGCGCGGGGTCGTGATAATCAATTCCCACCCATTGTTATTGGCGAGGATCGGCGCAATGGTGCGGCGCACATCCGGCGAGATATCACGATATTCGCTATACAACGCGCCCACCACATTCGTGCCACGCGCCGTCATATCGACATTATCCGCCCCGAGCACATACAGCAGCGAGCCATTCGACAACGTAATCTGCATCTCCGTTTCATTTTCATCCTCAACGATCTCGCCAGGAATATAGGAGCGATAGGGAATGCCTTGATCATCCTTCCCATCCCAAATGACCCGCTTGCCTAACCGATACGTGGGGAAAAAGTAATAATAATTCCCGACACGCCGAAGGGCTTTACTCACCATGAAGTTGAGGCCCGTGAGATCTTTTCCGCGTCGACGGGGCCAGATGAGACAGCCATGTAACTTCCCGAGTCCGTCACGCGGATTCATTTGGGCATACAACTCACGCTGATACCATCGCGGGGTAAACCGAAAGGGTAAAGGGGTCGTGACACGCGGCGAGGTAGCTGGAGGCTCCATCAACTCAAAGATCGTGGGGGAGGGTGATGCCATCGAGAGGTAACCAAAGAATCAAATAACCAAATAACCCACAGACTCACAAACCCGGTGACGACGGCATCGGGCAACTTTCCATTTTCACCGGGCCTTCGGCGCTTCCCAGATTGGCATTAAACCAATTAGTGTTCGGGAGGTCGACCCGTCCCCCTTCTCCAATATCGAATTTCACACACTTCTCGCTCAGGGACGCGCAGCCCAGCATCCCGAGCGCCATCAATACAAGCATCAATCTCATTAGCATGGCCCCTTCCTCCTTGTTCATGGTTCCTCTCGTGGTAGCCGATCCATCCGACGTTGGAATCTCGGTTTGATACACTCGTCTTGCTTCTGATCTGTCGTCGCCGTATTTATACATGTCCGCTGTTGGTAGTACAGACTTTCCGAAATCATGTGATTCATGGTCTGAAGTTTATTGGTCTGTTCCATACTCGTGGTGACTAGTTGCGTATGCACATCCTGGATGATGCCAACATCTCGCGCCAAGAAATACCCGACCATCAGCACGGGGAACGCCAGGATGATCAGCATCACCGCGATAAAGGTCTTCTGACAATTTCCCAATAATCCAATAATTGCCTCTTTCAGCGCTTGTATCATCTCGTGTCTTTACCTCCTCACCTCGTCGAGCCAACGGAATGGGGGGTCATCGGTTTCATCGGTATAGAGGGAGATGTCTGCCGGAGTTGCGGGTGGCGGAGTTACCGAGGTTGCCGGTGTATTTGGCGTTATTGGGGTACTTGGCTTTATTTCGCACGCGTTGCCGGGTAGATTCAACGAGGGTGTGTTACCTGATGGATTACCCACATCTCCCACAGAACCCGGGATTTGCCCCCCTAGCGTTTCAAAACCGCCCAAGTTTTCGGGTGATACATGAACGCCCGAGAGAGGACCCGCCATTTTTCCCCCCACCCCCCCTACTTCTCCGTAGGGAAACACACTTACTTTTCCCCATAGGGACAGAGGGAGATAGACCGAGGGTGGTGGAGTAGAGGGGGGTGGGGTCGTAGCAGTAGTAGCGATAGAGGTAGCATGAGTAGTAAGGGTAGCATGAGTCGTAGCAGTAGCAGTGGTCGTAGTGGTCCCCTCACCTACCCTACCTACCCCTCCCTCACCTCCCTCTCCCTCACCCTCCACTTCACCATAGGCCCATGGTGGGAGGATGTAGGCAGGCTGTCTCTCACTCTCCTGTTGGATACGAGGAAGGAAGTGCCTCAGTACCCGCTCAGCCGCCTTCCCCTGAGTCACATGATCTGGCATGGGATCGGCATACACCACACACCCTTCATGCTGGAACACCTGGACTCGTGTCGCCTCTAGCTGGTCTTGTGTCTTCCGGACCGCATACGCCACCAACTCCCCCATCCGCTCTCGTGTGAGCCCTGCCGCCTCCAACATCCAAGTCTGCGCGGTAGGCACCGGCAGCCCCACCTTCCTACTTGCCATAGTGGCACCTCATCTCCTGCATCAAGCGTATCTCCTTCGCGGTGAGATACCGCCTCCTCCGCTTAGCCAAACCCAACACATACCGCCGGGGAAACAAGTCCTTGTGTCCATTCAACCACATGGCACAAGCATTGACCGACGCGAACATCCCAAACACAGCCGCATCTTCCATCCGAAACATAGGCTCTGGATAACCCACTATCGGTTGTAGGCTCGGAGTCTCTACCTCACCATATGTAGTAGTAGTAGGGATAGCCTCAGACTGTACAGCTTCCTGTACACTAGGCTGTCTAGCAGGCTTATGAGTAACTTGTGTGCAGCTCTCCATACCCTACCCTACCAGACTGTCGCAAAAAGGGTCAACTCTACGTAGTAACCAGGAGCCCAAAACGCTACAGTAAATAGTCAAGCAAATCAACAGGTTACGTGATTAACTCGTCGCTCAAGCCTTGCAAGTGTGGCAAAAGGCACCACAAACCCACCACCCAACCTACCTAACCAACCGCAAACTCATACAATTTCCCATTGGCACGCGGCTTGCTTTCTTTTCGTCGTGTCAATTGTAATTACGACACAGGGCAAGAGCCCACCACCATAGAAAGGATCATAACGATGACACTCACGCCACTCCAACATACCTTTACCGTGTTGGGCTTCAATGTTGATGAAAGTATTTACTGCAAACACATCATAGCCACAACTCCAGAAGAGGCCATGTTTTACATCTTTCATCAACCGATTGATGACGAAAGTAATCAACCAAGACCATCAACCATCATTGCAGTCTTTCAAGGCTCTTATGTGGACTGCGGACTGCTCCCTAATGGCCATACCTGGATGATTGATGAAGCCGGCGTGGCATTCCTCATCAACCTGAAGAAGCAAATAGGCTAGATCACCCCATCACCACAGGAGGACACCATGGCAATGAATCGGTACCAGCTAAAACAATTCGGAGAAATCTTAAAAACCGCTCCAATGGGAGAGGTATTCACGGTCAAAGCAGACCTCGGATTACTGCTCAACATGATGGATCGATTACCAAAGACTAGAGACTTTTTCATCCAGCGGTACCATGGGCAAATCGATTGCTATGACGTGAAAGTCATTCCATGGAAAGCGCTAGAGCCAAATAACCCTACAGGGCAAGAGCCCCGAGAAACCAAGTAAGTTCATAAACCCCATAACCAGAAAGGACACTCCCATGAACCCCATACCACCAAGTGAATGGCTACTGATCGGTCTCATAGCCCTATGGATCATCTACCTCATCTGGCACACGATTCAGATAACGGTAAGTTAAGAAGCTATAACCAGAAAGGAGCCCACACCATGAAAACGTTATTCACCATACGACGAGAAGTGACAAAAAAGCGCATCACGAGCCCTGCCGGCATTCAGCCAGCCTGGTACATCTATACTGGCGTGGCCGCGATCTACAATAATGCGGGCAAGCGGATCTACACAGAATCCCTGGGCAGGCAATGTGACAATCGAAATATGGCCTTGAGAGATGCCAAAACGGCCACGATCAAACTCAAAATGAGATTGAGCGCGGCTTTCATTTAATCATTATGACGCCCTCCTCCCTCTCTATGGGGGAAGGTGCAACGAGAAGGAGAAGAACACACCATGAAACGAGTGATTGGCGGCAAAATTTTCAACACGGAAACGGCCGAGGAAATCTGTGAACTTCCCTGTCACTACTACCGGAGCGATTTTCAATGGCATGAGACTGTCTTGTACCGCACCAAAAGGGGAGCTTACTTTCTGGCAGGAAGCGGGGGACCAGCCAGCCGATGGGCAAGGCCAGAGGGGTCTAACGGCTATTCCAGCGGTCGAGGGCTAGAAACAATCACCAAAGATGAAGCGCGTATGTACGCCGAATCTGCCGAATTAAGCCCCGAAAAGATGATCGAAGCCGGGTTTGAATTAGAGGAGGGCTAAGAAACCAGAGAATCGGGAAATCAAGTAGTAACTCGAAACACAAGGAGGGCTAAGCGGGGCAAGAGCCCCGCAGAACCCCATAACCAGAAAGGCGCGCGCGCTATGAACTACCACATCCCCATCATTAAATTAAGTATGGTGAAGGACCGAACACTCACGGCTAACACCAATCCCAGGCGTAGCATCACCCAATCTACCCAAGCCGCTTCCATTTGCCGGGCGATGATCGGCGAGTGCGACCGGGAGCAATTTATCTGCCTCCACTTGGACGCAAAACACCATATCATCGCCGTAGAAACCATAGCCACTGGATCACTCACCATGGCTCTTGTCCATCCCCGTGAGGTGTTTAAAGCAGCAATCCTCAGCAATTCGGCCGCAATTATTGTGGCTCATAACCACCCAAGCGGAAACCCAGAACCCAGCGAAGAGGACTTCACGCTGACTCGCCGACTCGTTGAAGCGGGAAAAATCCTCGGCGTGCCAATCCTTGATCATATCGTGATTGGTGAAGAAACCAGCGAACCAAACAGGTACTACTCATTCGCCGATGAGGGAGTCCTGACATTAGGCATATAACCCACGAACCAGAAGGGAGGTGAACGAAATGACGAGTTATACCAACAATCAACCAATCTGGTACGTCTATACTGGGTATGCCGTGGTCTACGACGAAGGCCGGCGGATGTATTCCAAAACCTCAGGAATCCAGCGGCTCAGCCGGGGGGACGCGATGCGAGATGCGGCGTGGGAAGCACATGACTTACACGTCACCCGGTTTTTCAACGAATCAAATAGCCAAAAACCTAGATAACCCACAATACGAGGAGCCCTAACCATGATGAGCTTTATCTTTATCGTATATTTGGTAGGCAGCAGTGGGCATCTCGAACCCCATACGCTGACTTACCACACAGTAGCCTTATGCCAGGCCGAGCGCCAAGTCTATATCACATGGGGATTTCATACAACAAAATGTCATGCCTACGAGGTTATCAATAAATATACCAAACCCGATACCGCATAGCGAAGACGCGAGAAGATTAAGGAACTAAGCTAATCAAATAACCTCATAACCCCATAAAGGAGCGCAAATTATGCACTATCTACGCGAGAATGTCCCAGACCCCGATGACAGCGAACTCGATCCTTTCGAGCAAATCGACCGGGATGAGGAAACCCTCGATAACCTCGGCGACGACGGGTTAATGGCCCCGTTGTATAGTTTGTTGCTAGAACGGCGAGAATTACCAGACCCGGATGACTGGGAGGAGTACAAGTGGCATCAATGGAGATTATCATGATCCCCTGTTATCGGTGTGGTGGGTTACTCGTAGCCACCGATTATTCAGATCAGGCACAGAACACGCTCGTAATCTGGTTATGGCGATGCGTCAATTGTGGGAGTGTGACAGATGCGCAACTGCTTGCGAACCGCGCACAACCGCCAATAAGCACAGAAGGCACGAAAAAGCAACGGAAGCCATTTATTCCAGGACAAGCAATAACTAAAAAGCCAAGAAAACCAGGAAGTAAACAACGCACATGACCCAAAAAAAGCACATAACGGCCTAAGGAAGCGAAGTAACCAAGTCACCTATACAAACCATAAGGAGAATAGACCCAATGACCACTGGCGACAAATTACGAGACTTTGGGCTCTGGTGTTTGCGCGAGATGTGGATTGATGGCGGAGGGGACATTGATGGCGGAGCGGCACAAGATCAGGCCCAAGAATTAGGGTTGTTGGTCGAAGTCACCGTGAACCAACCCTGTAATTCTAACTGCTACTGCGCGGATATGAACGATGGCGAGTTTCCCTGCCAGTGCCTCCGCTATTCAAACGACGTGCATGATGCCATGCTCAACAAAAAGGTCTAACAAAACAACCAGAATTTGAAAGGAGTAAACCTCATGACCCCACAACAACCAGAACACCCTCAATATTGCCCACATTGTGGAAATAGCATGGGAGAGGATAATCCCCGTCCAACGATGCTGGTGTATCAGTGTGAAGTCTGTGGATATGGCGAGGAGAGATATGGAGACTTGCGTATCATCACCACAGAGCCGAGGGATACGAACCTTAGAAAGCGAGAGAGCTAGATAGCGAGTCACCCAGGTAGGCGCTAAACCCCGCATGAATAGCGGGGTAGCGTCTAACTTATTGATAATAAAGGGGTTCTAGATTCTCTAAAAAACAGTAAACATGTAGATAATACTACAAAATATAGTAAAGGAACGTAAGTCCTTGATATTACTAATAGAAAATTTATTATTTTAATATATATTATTATTATGTAACTTACTATATTATCTATTATAGAGTATTATAAAGCGTTATATACTAAAAGCTTAATTAAATCAAGGACTTATAAGAATTATAGTATTATTTACGAGTTTCCTGTTTTTACCGTGTCCCAGAACCTCAATAAAATCAATAGGTTAAGTACATCGAGCGTCGTAGAGCGGGGAATAGCGTTAGCATAGGCATAACTAATGAATAATAAAGAGGAAATTCCAGTGTGTCAAAAACGCCTCCAATATATAGTAGTTGAATTACATACCCACTACTACATTTTGCGATTGACACGCGTACCTCAATTATGCGATAATTTAGATATCATGAAAGCGCTTTTCTAATGAAGGAGAAGACACTGATGACACCGCGACGACGAGGGAAACACCTTCCAGATCAACTCCACTTGAATAAAATGCCCCCAGAATTGGTTCAAGCCATTCGAGCCCGCGCGTATCATGAAGATACCACCTTAACTGATGTCGTGATTCGCGCATTATCGATCGGTATGCAGGTGCCGGATAAACCAGCCGCGCCACCCACAGCTTTACCCGGCTATCCCGTCGAGGCGATGGCTCCGCCTCCACGTTTATTAGTGCCACCACCGATGCCGGCAACCCCTCCTCCGCGTCCTTTTATCCCGGATGAAGTGGTTGAATGGGAAGATTCTTGGTAGCCTCACACACCATAGCTAAGAAGCTAAAAGATAGCTAAGAAGCTAAAAGATTAAGAGACCAAGAGATTAAGAGACCAAGCTATACCAACCAAATAACCAAGAAACTTAGTCACGAAATAACCAGGACACCATGCCACACCAGCCACACCAACCCACGCTTCCTCTCCATTACATCGATAACACCATTCTCAGTGGATGGAAAAAATGCCGGTTAGCGGGGTGGCTCCGCTACGGATTAGGCTATACCCGAGACGGCAGCGAGATCGGCCCTAAACGCGGCAATCTAAAAATGTTGTTAGGCAGCGCCGCGCATGAAGCCGTGGCCGAATGGTTTGTCTCCCAAAATATCGTCAAAGCCATGGGGCGTTTTCAGGCCCTGTATCGTCCCGCGGTCACCATCCCCCCAGAAGATGACCGATACACCTGGGACAATGCCCGTGATGTGATGGCCGCCTGGCTCTATGCTCAACAAGCCGCGCCCATGCGCTTCACCCCCTATCACGCTTGGATCGAAAACGCGATAGAAACGCGATTGACCAACGACGCCGAGGAAGCGCTCGTTGGCTATCGAATCATCTTTGTCTCGCGACCTGACGCGGTGGGCCACCTTCCCAATTTACAAGGGTCGTATACCTTAGAAACTAAAACAACCGGACAATATTTAAATGAGGATTGGGCGACTCAATGGCAGAAATCGAGTCAGTTAACGAGCCAAATCTGGGCGGTGGGGCAAGTCACCGGGGAACGCCCCGCGGGCGCCTACGTCAACGCAATTGGTGTCGTCAAACTTCCAAGCGGGGCGACTAAATGTAATCGGGGGAGATCCCCCCATCACGTTCCTTATAATGAGTGTCGACTCGCGCACGCGTCACAAGTCGTGTATGGCCCATTCCTCCGCAGCGATGAGGCCTTAGAAAAATGGCGGAAGGATGCCGTCGCCTGCGCTGAAGAATACATCTGGTATCAAACGACATTGACCACACTCGACCACCTTCCAACCATCCCAGAAGATGGCGCGTTTGATGCAGGCGGCGCGTGTCGCTTTTGTGAATGGCAAGCCTGGTGCGCAGGCGGAAAAGATCCGGCCCTTATCCATAGTGGCGGACACGACCCCTGGGACCCTCGTCTTGGCGCGAAGGGGTTACATAGCGTCCAAGCGCGTGAGGTGGCTGGCGCGAACATACCTTTTGCGCAATGGCTGGATCGGGCGAATCACCAGTAGCAAGAAGCGGGAATGCGTGCCATGGGGGGTAGGCTGGCGCTGGGGTTAGACGTGACCTCAAGGAGGGTTCGATTCCCTCCACCCCCGATCAGTGAGGTAAGAACCTCAAGAAGCCATGAAGCCAAAGAACCTAATAACCAAGAAAGGCAGGGAGCCATGAATGACGGAGCCAGAAAGCTAAGGAGTGGAGCAAGCGCCCGGAAGCCAAGAAGCCCAGGAACCCAACCTCGTCCCCCGTATATTATCAGCGTCCATACCATCCATGGCTATACCGTCGCCGTGTTGAGCGATGGACGAATAGGGACGATCTACCTCAACTCCACGGTCAGACCGTTTGAAGTCACGTTTACCGCATGCGCGACACGTGGAATCGATGGCGTCAGTAGTGGATTAAGCGCTCAAGGAGCTAGCTAAGAAGCTGGCTCAAAATCCAGGAAAGGAGGTGGCCCACATGACCCCGTTACCCGAGATTCCTCTTTATACGCCGCATAAAGCCCGGATTATTATGCGTGTGGTCAGTCTCTGGGATTGTGGAGACCCCGACCATGGACATACACGCGAAGCGACGGCGCTCCGATGCATACAACGGCAAGCGAATAAAGCCAAGCGTCAAGAACATGCGAAAGTGATCGCGCTCATGTGGGAAATGCGGCAAGCAAAGAACTCCTTAGCAGTCATCGGCGACCGCTTTGGGTATTCGGGACGCTATGTCAGCGCGACTCTCCGCTATCACCGGGATCAATTAACAGGAGGGGTGAAGAAAAGAAAACAGTATTAGCGAGCGTATGTAACCAGGATACGGGGAGAGGAGGCCCTCATGGATAGCTGGCTCGTGCTTATCTGGATTTGTAGTCAAGCAGCGACAAGTATCGGGATGTGCGAACCCCTTTTCTCACAGGAGGTGGTTTCTCACGATAGGTGTATCAGTGTCATACAAGAGGAAGTCGTCGCCTTCTATCAATCTCCGCGCCGCTACCAAGCATTACCCGGTCCTTGGATTCTCCACGGCAAATGTGTCGTCGAAGAAGTCTACGAAATCATCACCGAAGACGCTATCCAGAAAGGCGCGTTGAAATGAAGCCACCAAAGGACAGCGTACGCTACTATAACGAAATGGGTGTCTTGAGCGTTCTGAGATTTACCTTAGTCCCGCGTCAAGAAACCCTGAAAACCGATCCAGACGTATTAGCCTGGATTGAGACGGTGCGTCACGCGATTGTCCACGAGCTGAATCATGGCGAGAAACACACATGAAGCCAAGTAACTCAGGTAAGTCAGGCTCAGAAGCCAGGAAGATCAAAAACCTAGGTAAGCCAAAGAAGCCCGCGACTCAAGCCACCTCTTTTCTAGGCTACCGAACGCTCAACCTAGACTCGAACACCGTGCCTGAGCTTATTATGCAAGAATCACAACTTCGTCCATTCGTCGCCCTGGCTCAAGCGCTTTTACAGAAAGTCTATAGCCTAGATGCGCATACGCTAATGCTAACCTGTGAGATGCTCCTGCCGTCTAGCGGAAATGCCTTAATCATCATTACTGGTGATGTGGACATGCACAATAAACTACTTGACGTGTTAACCTCGCATAATAACCTCGCATAACCAAGGAGACCGTTAATCATGTGGTTAATGTACACCGATACCCATCAAAATCAAGTGGCGATCAATTTAGCGGCTATCGAAAAAATTACCAGGTATACAGATCCAGATTCCGTCTTGCTCTTGTGCCAAAATGGGACGTTTTATGACCTGACCGAGCCGTTAGCGTTACAGGCCATCGATCAGATACTCTACGACCTCCACGCGACCCAAGCGCATCACACCACTGAGTAAAGGACCCGATAAGCATGTGGATTATTTATACCGACGACCAACAGTATCACATCGACCCCATTATTGAGCATCCTGAACAGCTACCATTCTTTGATAGGGATCGGGCGTTTCGTAATAGACAAGAGCCCGGGGCGGCACAAGTCATTGATTATTTACTCCACGCAACCTACGAAAGGGTGAGGCCCTTATGACCAACCAGCTGACCTATGACCAATGGCACGTCACGCCAACCCTTCCGCCAATCCCCCTGACAGACGTGTGGAGTCCCCGTGGAACCCATCTCGCGCGTATTGAGCATTACGTCAATATCAGCCCTGATCGATGGGAAGCGCTCGTCCAATATCAAAATCGCTCGCAAACGTTATTATCGGACCTCTCATATTATGCGACAGTGGTCGTCGACAGCTTGAGTACGTTACAAGACGCTGCCGTCCAATATCATCGTATTTTTACGCCCTATACCGCGCTCGGCAATGTCGATCCGCGAAAATGGTACGCGAATGCCAAGGAATCCGTGCAACAAGAACTCATTGCGCGGTTAGCCTGGATTCGTCATCAAAACCTTGTCGTGATTGCCCACGACAGCGAAAAAGTCATGGAGTTTGGGGATGAGGTGGTTCGGTCGGTCGACGCGATTGGTAAGCTCGCGCGTTCCATCGGCCGCATCTTCGGGGAAGTCTACCATACGGCCGTGCAAGATGAGCTTGACGCGAAAGGGCGACCGACTGGACACTCGCGCTACTTCCTCCAAACACGGACCGATAGCAAATGGGGGGCGATCACTTTGATCAATGCGCCGAATTTCTGCGAAGCGTCCTGGGATAGACTTTGGGATGGCGGGCACGCGGTTAAAACCATCCGCGCCATTGTCTATGGCGGGTTCGGAACGGGAAAAAGCAAATTTGCAAGCACTTTCCCCACCCCCATGCTCGTATTAGGCTTTGACCCGTTTGATAAACTCGTCCATTACGAGAATATTGAAGAGCGTGGCGCAGACGCTACATAAGGAGGTAATGATGACTGATGTATCACAAGAGGAGCATATGATCTTGTGGCAGGCTGTGAGAATCGTGTCAGCCCACCGACGAGAGAACGAATCCACCATCGAACGACATTTTTACCGGCAATTGTTGACTCGTCTGATGGTGCTGCTTGGCGCTATTTCAGACCTGGCGATACTGCGAGAACCTCAACCCGGTGATGATCAACTGCTTTTCCGTAGCCTCGATTTCATCGCGGAGTCATGGACCCCACATGAAGGAGGTGGATTATGACGCCCGCGCAAGCTCGTCTGCTCGCTGATGAATTCGGGATTGCTTTTATTCTCGATGACCCAGAGGAGGTCGAATGGTTCCAGGAACACAAACCTGATTTATTGGACGCGTACCGCGCCCTCGCCAAGGAGGTTACCACATGACGCCCGCGCAGGCTCGCTCGTTAGTCGATGCGTTTGAGATTGAGGGCACGCTCGATGACCCAGAGGAGGTCGAATGGTTCCAGCGACACCATGCTGATTTATTGGACGCCTATCACGCCCTCGTCGCTCTGGGGAAAGAGGACCACCCCACTATCAAGGGTCCTCATATTCGTGGAGCAGATGGGCCTCTCACCTAATCACTTCACATTATCACCCTATTACTATCACAAAGGAGTCATCCTATGATTGACGTGCCGCTTGAACAGTTAACTGTTGAAATTCCGGAAGATGTCCGGGAACCCTTTGAAAAACCGCCTCAAGGGATACTCGAATGGGAAGTGAAAGCGTTACGAGCGCGTATGACGGAGCCTCAAGATACGAACCAAGTATCGAGACTCGTTTTAGAGGCCGAGTTAGTCTGTCTCGCGCCGGATCAAGCCGCGGGGATTGATTTCAAGGAGTCGTTTTGGATTGGCACCGATACTGACCCACAAGCGCAATTACCCGAAACCTGGCGAACGGAAGCCGGGAAACTCGTGAAATTTTGCGATATGTCCGGGTTTAATGCTCGCGGCGCGACCCCCGCGCAACTGGCGGGATGGCTCGTTGGCCGGAAAATCCTCTCAGATTGCCAACATTTTGCGGTCAATGCGCTGTTACCAAACGGCCAACCCAACCCAAGAGCCTTTACGCAAATGGGCGAGTTAAAGTCTCGCGCCCGGATGCGATGGATGGAGGTGGGGAGCGCAACCCCCATCATCTACGAGGATCAAGACGCGAAAGCGGGGAAGGGCGGGTCAGGAGGGGTAGGGGGAGTCCCAGGGGTCCCACAAGCTCCCCCACCCATGATGAGCTACCCCAATACCCCGCTTCTCCCGCAAGGCGGGGGAGTCCCACCAACCTTACCAACCCCACAAGCTCCACAAGCGCCGGGGGTCCCACACATGCCGACCCCACAAGCCCCGGTCGCTCATATGCCCGTGAGCGCGCCGATGGGGTTTCCAGGTCAGGTGCCGCCAGCAGCCCCACCTGCCCCACGGAGGAGATAAAAGGAGCCATCGTACGAGTCACTAATAACCGGGGAAGGGGTTCGAGGCCCCTTCCCTTACCAACAAGGAGCCCGAATCCATGGCAAAAACTGATAAAGCCTCCTCGCCCCCTCCCACCATTCAGGAAATTAAAGCGTTAACCATTGATATCCAAACACGCCTCCCGTCATCCCCCTTGGTCATTGAAGACAGCGACCACTACGTGATCTGCGCCCAATTACGCGCAGACCTTCTTGCGATCCTCAAAGAGATGGAAGAGAAACGGATGGCCATTGCTCGCCCCATTAATGCTGGCCTAAAAAAGCTCAAGGAAGAAGTCGATGCCGCGAAAGCGCCGCTTGAAAAGGCAGAAATTATCATTAAACGCGCCATGCTGATATTCACAGCAAAGGAAGAAGCCGCTCGTGACGCTCAGAGGAAAGCGGACCAAATGCGTCATACCGAATGTCTAATTGAAGAAGCCGAACGGACGGGGTTCCCGATGGCTGAGATTGCGCAGTGGATTCCAGAGCCCGCTCCCCTCCTCCCAATCCCCCGAATCGTTGAGTTACGTGGCGGGGGGACAATGATACAAAGCCGAACGCAAGCCTGGCGGAGACTCCCCGACACCACGCCACCTTGGGAATGGAATGGCGAGCGCTTATGGATGGTGGATGAGGCGGCGATCTGGCGACTTCGCCGGAAAGCCGGTGAATCGCTCACTGACGCGCCTCCTGGCATTGAGTTTTATTATACTGACACCTTACCGACGAAGGGGCGCTAATGTATGGAAACCATAAAAATCAAGAAGTCAAGAGGGCCAATAGCGTCAAGAGGGTCAGTCGAGTTCGTCACAGTCATCACCACCTCGGTCTCCTATTGGGTATCCTCCTTATCGCTGGAAGCGCGTGTATGGGGTACATCGCCGTCATTGGCGCGTTATGTCTCGCCTTCGTCGTCATCGCCTATACCCTCGTGTCATACCTGATGTAAGGAAAAAGGAGTTCGCGTGATGCCCTCAACACTCCAAGCAACCCCAACACCCCAGGCAACCTACGTGCCGGGGTGGGGCCATCTTTCCTCACATTTGGTCATTATTGGGGAGGCTCCAAGCGATCACGAATGCGCGCATCGCCCGCCCATGCCGTTTGTTGGGCCATCCGGCTACCGGCTCATGGAATGGCTCAGCGCAGTCGGACTCACCCGTGATTACTGTTGGATTGATAATGTGTACCCCTATAAAGCGCCGCATAATAACTTAGACGCGTTAGGTAAGGGCTTGTTATTGCCCTTTATGAGCACGCTCCATCAACGCATCGCCGCGCTTGACGATCCTTGGGTCATCGTGCCCTTAGGCAATTATCCGTTATACGCCTTATTATCATTAGGGAAAGTCTCATGGCATCGGAAGGATGGGAGGCAAGAGCGGCCAGGGATTCTCGCGCACCGAGGAGGCGTGTACACCTATCGTGATTTACGGGGCCGTTCGATTACGGTGATTCCCTCGATTCATCCCTCCGCCACCTTTAAAAACCCCGCCTACGAACGCGCCTGCCGCGCCGATTGGGAAAAGATTGCCAGGGAATTGGTCAGTGGCCCACAGACTCCCCTCCCTCACCGAACCATCCTCTCGAACCCCTCGCCAACTGATATTGCCAACTTCTATCAAGCCGCCCTTGCTGCCCCCACCACCCTCCTCACTTTTGATATTGAGCGGCCCGCGGGGAAAGTTACCATCTACGGGAAACCTACGAAGCGGTATCCGAAAGGCAAACCCACGCGCCATAAAGATTATCGAGCTGGGAAGGTGGTCTGTATCTCCTTTTGCTTAGATCCCTTCACACAGACCATCACCATCCCACTCAGCGCGAAATACTGGAATACCCATACGGAATGGGCAGGGTTCGACGCGTGGGGATGGGTGAAAGCGTTATTAGCGCTGCCAAACCCAAAAGGCACGCAAAATGGGTTGTACGATGTGTGGCACTGCGAAGATTACGGATGTAAGGTCGTCAATTGGTGGTATGATAGTCTCTATCTCCATCATGCCGAAAACCCCAGAGACAAACATAGCTTAGAATACCTCGCGTCGGTTGATCTCCGGACCCAATACTGGAAGGATGAATGTAAAAACCCGGATACCCTCACGGGATGGACGGAACGCGAAGATCAACTTCGCGTCTATTGCGGGAAAGATAGTTCCCATACCAGTGAGTTAATTACCCTCTATTGCGAGCGTATCGATCAAGCCACGTGGGATCGGTATCGTACCCACTACGTCGCGCTCTTTGCTCCCCTCATGGCCCTGATGCGCCACGGGTTACGGGTCGATGTTGAGGAAGCTGATCGTCGGTTACGTACGCTCACAGAGGAACGGGCGTCTATCCGAAAAACATTAAAAGCGCTCACGGGGTATGAAATTCTCGCGACGAAAGCGATCTCCGTGAAAAAGCTCAGCGACTACCTCTACCGGCGCCTCCAATTACCGGAACAATACAAAAAACGCGCAACGGGGATGAAAAAAACTGTCACAACCGATGAAGTGGCGATTAAACGGTTAGCGATTCAGTACCCTGAGCGCTTCCCACTGGACGTTGAGGAGGGGATTCTGAGATCACGCCGCGTTCAAAAACTCATGGAGAGCTATAATCCGCAACATTGGGACCCTGATGGCCGGATGCGAAGTATGTACTCTCCGAATACCCAACAAGGCCGTTTAAGTAGCAAGAAAAACCCGCGAGGCAGCGGGACCAACGGCCAGAATATTGATGTCGAAGCGCGAGATATTTTCCTCGCCGATGAGGGCAAGGTCATGGTGATTGTCGATCTCAGCCAGGCCGAGAGCCGCGTGAACCGCTGTTATATCCATAGCTTAACGGGCGACCTTGACACGCTCTGGAAAGCGCAAGCCGCCCCGGCTGACTGGGACGATCACTCAGCAATGACTCAACGGATTTTTGAGATTCCGAATGATCAACCCGCGCAGATTGCCGCCAACCGGCCATTAGGGAAAATGATTGTGCATGCCTCCCAACGCCGGATGCAAGGCAAAACCCTCGCCGACAAGCTCCTGAAAGATCGAGGTGAGGTGGTCTTACCCGAACGCGCCGACGCCCTCATTCAAAAAGCCATTCACGCGCAACCGGGATTGCTGGACTACTTTCGGTGGGTGGAGTTTCAGATCCAATCCACACGCCGCTTGGTGAGCTGTTGGGGGGTGCCACTCTCCTTCCAATATGATCGGTTAAATAGCGCGGTGTACCGAGATGGCTATTCGTTTCTCATGCAAGATGCCGTGGGACGCCTCACCAACCAATATGGGATGCGCTGGATGTGGGAGCGAGACCCGTTGAACCTCTGGCAACGGGGCATCGCTCGCCTCAACGCGCAATGGCATGATGGGTTATTGGTGAGTCTACCGCCCGACCCTCAAGTCATTAGTCACTGGGTCGCCGGGTTGATGGATTCCTTAGCTACCCCCTTAAATTTGAACGGAACGAGTCTAAAAATGCCAAGCACGGTGAAGATGGGTCTTCATACCAACCCTTCCCTCGAATGGAAATGGCGACCAAGTGTGGAGGAGGTGGAAGCCGGATTAGTGTCATTAAATGTCACCCCCGTAGAAATAGGAGGATAAGGAGGTGAGGAGCCCAGATAAACCAGATAAACCAGATAAACCAAACGCCCCATGTAACCAGATCATAACAAGGAGACTGCCCCATGAACATCGAATATGCCATCGGCGCGAAATTGGATAGTGCAGGACGGCGAATTCCCGTGTTCCGCGTGATTGATGAGCATGATAACGTACTACTACGGGTATCTGTCTATGCGAATGTCGTAGAGGTCGTCGACTGTGATGATATTCCTCGTGCCGCCTTTCACGAGATTATTACCCATTTACTGCAATTTGCGAAGGACGCGGATGAATTAGGGTTAGCGCCGCCGCCGAGTGAAGGATCAGCGAGGCTCGTGGGGCAACACGCGCCAGGAATAGCGAAGAAGCAGAAAACCAAAGCCCCACGGACTCCACGGACCCCAAAGCCGCCGCATCCCTCCCACTACCCAAAGGAGGTCTTTGAAGGGCAGCCGCCGCCCCCGCCGCCCGGAGGATGGCCGAAAGGCGCGGGGATTTGGGAAGAGCGATCAAGTACCCGTGATGAATATGGGCCGATTGGGGGCATTCTCACGTTACCGGATCAACCAGGAGGCGTCGAATGGAAAGAATAGCAACCATCGCAGACCACACGCGCCAACCGACCACCCTCATGCTCTGTCAAGGGTGTCACACGCAATTTATCCAGCGGCATGGCAATCAGCGGTATTGTTCGCCTCGCTGTCAAGCGCGATCGACCCATCAGCGATACCGAGAAACCCATCGCGCCGTTTTACGAGCACGGACTCAAGCAAGCCGCCAACGAGCCAAGGAGCGATCTCACCATGATGAGCAGAGCCGTGAACGCCAATAGACCCGCTCACCCCACGAACCCCATCAAGCTACCGAAAACCTTTACGTGTGTGTTGTGTGGGATGCGGTTTACCCGCCATGATGAAGGCTATCGACATTGGGTGACGTGCTCAACAACTCACAAGCGGGAAGAGCGAATGATACGCCCGCACACCACATAACCGATAAGGAGGTGTTCACATGCGCTACGATCCAGATCACGGGGAACCCAACCACGACCAAACCGGCCACCCCTGCCACGTCCCCGAGCGATGGACAGGAAAGCCAATGACGCCGTTAACATGGGCCGATAAGACCGCCATTCACAGGCTGTATCACATGCGCGAACAAGGGATTGGTGACTTACTAGATGACCAAATCACGTTCTTACATTACTGCGAACGCTTGGAAACGCTCTCGCCTAATGAACGGAAGCGGTTTAACGATATCCTTAAGCTCGTGTTGTAATCATGAAAGACGAGGTGAGTGGGGTTAGTGGGGCGGGTGAGGTGAGTGAGATGCGTGAGGTAAGTGGAGCGTGTGGCATGACTGAGGCCACCCCCGTCCCCCATGATTTCCTTTCCTGGTATCTCTATTGGTGCCGGCCGGAAACTGCCCCTGCCTCTTTCCATCGATGGGCTGGATTAGGGTTATTGTCCGCCGCCTTACAAAATCGTGTGTTGGTGGCCCGAGACGCGGTCCGCGCGGGTCCCCTCTCCCTCTATATTATGTTGGTCGGAGAGTCGGGCAGTGGGAAGGGCGAGGCCATTATTAAGCGAGCCGTCGAGGCCAGTAGCCAGTGTCGAGACGCCATCAACGCCGTCGTCGGTAAAACCTCAAGCGCCTATCTCCTCTCCTACTTGTCAGGGGGATATGCAAAGGATATGCAACGCCAATTACAGTTTTGCGCCAGGTGTTGGGGGCATTGCTGGTTAGTCGCTGAAGAGCTCGCCGCGGATATGCGCACCGGGGAAGCCGCCCAGACCTTCCTCGCCGATCTCACGTCCATGTGGGGGAAAACCACCTATATGGATGGCACACGCGGGCATGGGTTGAAAGCGACCGCGAATCTCTGCTTGTCGGTGTTAGTGGGCACGACGGAAACGTGGCTTCCAACCGTCTTTCCCCAAAGCGCTGTTGAGAGTGGCACGCTTCCGAGGTTTCTGACAATCGTCGAGCCCTCGACTCCTATTCGCGTGATGGCGCCAACGTACCCCAGTGATTACGCGATCCTCGAACGCTACATTAAAGACTGGGTGGTGGGATTAAGTGGCTTAGGTCTGTATACGCCCATCACGCTCACCTTCACGCCAGAGGCTGACCTCGCGCGAATCAAAGGGGTTGAGGAGATATGGACCCATTACCCCGAGGAACACTTTCGCGCCTTTATGCGTCGCTCCGATGAAATGGTGAGAAAGTTAGCGGCGCTCCTCACCATCTCGACCTGGCCTTTAACCTACCGACAAGGGCCTCAGGGATATACCCCGATCATTGAGGAGCCGTCCGACCCACGTATCCCGGTCGTTGCGGTGCGTCGGGGATTAGCCCTCTACCAAGAAGCCTTACGCGGCCTCCCACATATCATTAAACTGATTAAAGCCACCCCATGGAGCCGCGAGACCGATCAAGTGTTACGGATCTTGAAGGGGCGGGGCGGGACCCACCTCACGAAACCCCGATTAATCCGGGAAGCGCGTAATCTCTACGGCATTACCAGTAAAGGGGTCGATCAGGCGATTAAAAGCCTCCTCGCCTCGGAGGAAGTGCTCACCAATATCCCATATAGCCCATTAACCCGAGGGGTGTTTTGGGTACCAACTGACCAGGAGGGAGACGAAGCTGATTAGCGTCTCGGTGGAGTCTCGATGAAGGCGAAGGAGAAGGTGTTGTCCACAAGAACGGCCCGGAGTGAGCCCCCTACACCACAAGAAGTGGAATCTTATAGGTCATGGAGAAATCAACGGTACAGCCATTCGGAATATTCGCTTCGGTGAGGCTCGTGGCCCCGGTTGCTCCGTGTTGTTGGAGGGTTGCGACAATCCCTCCGGAGGCAATAACGCCAACAGGCGCGCCGGTGAGACCAGCAGCGCCGATAAATCGAATCATGACGAGTCCTGAGACCAGTTGTTGCGTCGCGGCAAGCGGCAATGAGAGCGTGACGACTCCTGTCGAGATCCCGCGTTGATCGACCTGGATACGTCCTCGCGCATGAAGGATATCTCCATTAATCGTATACGTCGCCGCTTGGGTCGTGTAGGTGAGACCGACACCCGCCCCGCCAAATGCCAAGACTGGGGTATAAGCGACACTCTCGCCAAGGACTCGGCAATTATCACCCGCGTCATTCAACACACGCCCGCTTGTGCCATTAGCCGCTGAATCAATGTGCACAGAACACGCGTTGGCATCGGATGTCATATGCGCGAGATAGGGATAGGTCGCCGCTCCGGTATTTCCGGTTTTCACCCCTTTAATGATGTGCCCAAATCCTCCGAACTTAATTAACCCAACAACTGCATTACAGTCCACGAAGAATGGGTCAATAATTTTTACATGATTAGGCGAATGACCATTCGCGGTTTGTAACATGATGGGTTGTTTGGTGACGAAGTTAAAGGTGTCTCCTAGAGACAAACCATTCCCGCCAGACCCGCTAAAAATCACGCCATTATCGCAATCTTGGAGATAATTCCCAATGGAGCGACCATGGTTCACACTTGAATCGGGATCATTCGCATTAAAAATAATCCCAGACGCAAAGCCGCTGACCGTATTGCGTATCCCGATCACGGTACATCCGGTAACCACACAAATCGCGCTGGTTCGGTTTTCCCCGAAGCTTCCAGTTCCTGTGAATTGGATGCCTTGATCTGCCCGACCTAACGTATTCCGCACGGTACAATTTGTCACGAACGCGTTTCCCGCGCCATCCCAATGGTCAATGCCCACTCGGCTATTAAGGACATGACATCCGAAGGTCACGGTATCTTGACAGGCCAAGTACCCTACCAGATTTCCGAGGTCATTAATCGTGGGGTGTCCTTCCGCCGTACAATTGATCACCCACGCGCGATTGACATAGCGCAAGTTAATACAATGCGCGCCGCCCCCGTCCACCACATGTCCGTTATAACTAAAAAAGACCCCTTCAATTGCAATATCATGATCGGTGAGTTCCGTAATGGTTGTGGGAATATCGCGAAAGCCGTGGTTATAGTTTTTGATCAAAAACCCATTCGCATTTAGGTTTGTGCCAGTAAAGTCAGGATGCGCTTTGATTGTAGCCCCATTGCCAAGAATACGGGTATTGGAGCCAATGACTAATGATTCGGTAATGAGGTACGTGCCATTGGAGGATAGAACTAACGTTCCGCCTCCCGCTATCCGTATTTGATCTAAGATGGCTTGAAGCGCTCCAGTCACATCGTCAAGTCCAGTTGCGGGAATACCATAGTCATTGGCCTCGTAAACTGAAGGGTTCGACCAGTTCGGAACAGCTCCGACGAGATTCATCGTGAGTCGCGCGCGCGCCGGACCTTTTGGAAGCCTTGTCGGAACGCCAATCATAATCACCATATCGCCGAGGGTCGTGAGTACTTCAATATCTCCGCCAGCCGTCACGTCAAGATATTGAATGCCGGTGCCATCGGATTTCAGCGCGAGGGCTTTCCCCCAGTTATTGATATCTCCGGGATCGCCGAGTTGCCCATCCCAGGACGTGGCGGTATGGCTGTCAGCGGCCCGAACCGCATTCGCTAACCCTGCCGCCACCTGCTGAATCTGTATCACCGTTCGATCATGCACCCGATCCGCCACCTCAGCCGGAAACGACCCGCCCGCGAGAAAATCGCTACTTTGTGTGTACGGCTCAATGCGCTGAAAGAACACATTTTTGACGCCAGCGGGTGGAGCGCTTGTAAACGTGACAGTTCCAGAATCCCCATCCCCCCCAGTAATCGTGTAATTAACTCCTTCAACTTGCTGGAACCCGCCGACAAACACGACAACCGTGCTCTTATCAAAAAACACAAAGCCGGTGGGGAAGGCGATACTTACCCCGTTACCATCGTGGTACTGACGATCTGTGGTATTCGTGACAGTCATAATAGCTGCTCCTTATCGACCAAGAATAACCCCTTGCTGCTCTTGCCGTTGACGATCGGCTTGAATCGCTTGTTGGACATCCTCCTCTGACATCGCGCCGATTGCCTTAAACCCCTTTTTATTCAGCACTTGAATGAACAGTTCGTGGTCTTCGTTGAGTAGCTGTTGGAAGGCGGCATCCTTCACCCGTGTCACATACCGTTGGACGAGGGCTTGTCGCCCGCCATCCGGCCCCGGTTTCCCCCTGGCCCATTCGATGGGGACGCCTTCTCCAGGTTTGCCGTGGATAATTTCCCATAACCCCGAGGCGAGTGAGTGGCCACGCGGGTGATGTGCCTGCGCCATATCAGGCGCTTCCATGCCAATGAGCGTGGTCCCGTCGTAAATGCCCTTTCCAAATAACTCCCTCAACCGCATACGCTGATGGATATTGAGGTGGACGCCGCCCTGCACTTTCCCCGGCGCTGAGAAATACACCCGAGAGGCCCCCATCTCGGCATCTAACGTCACGCGTGGGTCATCGGGATGAAACGGTTTGGTTTGCACCCCGCCAATCGTCAAGAAATTCTCCCAGGCTCCTTCATTCGGGACTTCATCCTTTTCTCCCCAGTACGTGCGATAGGCGGGGAGATTACTCGCCATGCCAGGAATGGATTTCAGGGCTCGGTCATACGCAGAATCCGCCGCTTTCAACTCCCCTTCAATCATGCTGTTGATTTGCCGCCCTAATGCGCTAGCGGGAATAAACCCCGGAGTTTTGCGCGCCATGATGGCAGAAAGCTTGTCGGCAGCGCCATCACCCTCAGCTAACGCGGCCATGAAGTCCCGAAAGTCTCCGGAGGTGGCGTTATTGATAATGAGGTGGGTAGCCGCTACGGTCATCGCCTCAACGAGTTCTGTGGCGAGCGCTTGCCCGAGGGATTCATCCGCTTCTGGCGCGACGGTATCCAAACGAGGCAACATATAATTTACGTCTAACATAAACGCAAAGACATTCCCAATCGCGCCTGTTCGATCATACGGAATAAATTGGCTCCCCACTCGGCACGTATACGATTTATGTCCAGCTTGTTCCCACGATTGACGCGCGTCGCGATCAAGTGGGCCAAATCCATCACAGCGGTTCGAGAGCGAGAGGCCTGTTGCGATTCCAGCAATCGCCCACCCCGTCGCCAATTGCGCCTTCGCCTTAGCGGCGCGTTCTCCACCAGCCGCCATATCAGCATTAACCGAGGGCAGCAATCGTCGAATCAGCGGTAAGCGATTCCCTCCCTCGCGCGCCGTGAGCATACTCACCTTGAAATACGGTTGAAAGGTTCGCCAAATGAGCGATTGCCGGGTCGCTTCATCAATTTTCCCAATCGCCCCTTCTAATGGAGACATCATCGCAATAAGATCCGCTTCGTTTTTGCCGACCTCATCAATCGAGGTCATTTTTCCGGCAACGGGCACAAACGTGGATTGCGGATGCGCCATAAATTCTTCTTTGCGGGCGAGAAACGCGGCACGACGAACAGGATCAGCTTTGAGGTCCTTGCTAAACGCGCGGAGCCGTTTCGGATCACCGACCTCCCCAGCTGATTTCACTGCCGTAAACGCCTCTTGAAAGGCTAAACGGTGCGCGAGCGCGTCGGACCAGGCCGTCTGGACCGCAAACCGAAAGAGGTTATCAGTCGCGCCAACCGCATACACCCCTAACATCGACGCATGGCCAAGCGCGTCAATCGCCGCGCCCCATAACCCGGTCGCCCCATACATTTCAGATGAAATAGACCGCTTCGCTTGGAGTTTGTTAATCCCGCCAACTCCGGTATTGGCGCGAAGGGTAGCAAGCTCCTCCGCCAGCGCGTTATACGCCGGTTCATTTTTGATGAAGGTTTTTCCATCCTTGCCCACCCCCAAATGCTTAGCCATTTCGCGAGGTAGCTCCTCTAACCGTTGAAGCGCCACGGTATTGAGGGGAGTGAGACTATCCGGGCCAGCCCCCCGTGTGAGCCCCTTAAAAGATCGCCAACTGTCATAAAAGCGCCGAGAGACTTCACGATCCCCAAAGAGTACTTTTGGATACGCCATCATTAAACTTTGCGCAAGAACCGTCGCCTCCCCTGGCATGACATTACTATCAACATAACGGGACATGCGCCATCGCTCAAAGACCTTCGCCGTGGTGAGAGACGCCGCCGACAACCCATTCCAAATTGGGGTGGAGGTCGCCGAGACTAACCCACCCAACATAATCGACATCGCCCCGGCCTTTAATTTCTGCCCAAAGGTGCGAAACCCCTTCATGAAGGCATCTTTTTCTTTCGCGCCTCTCAGTAGCCGATAGGTATACACAAGCTGTTCAACTGGCGCGCCAATTTGCGCGTATTCTAAGGTTTCTTCAAGCGCCTTGTTACTTGGCCCTTGCCCATAGATCGAAGCGCGAACCATTTGACCAGAGGGAATCTCACCTGGCGCGCGAACCCGTTTATCAAGGTTCGCCGTGACATTTAAAAGCTGCCGGAATTTTCGGTCTTCTTGCGCCGTGCGTGGTGTGTCATCCAGCATCAGTTCATCAAGTTTTTTCATCCAGCGTTGGCGAATCGATTGCGCGGCTTGCAACGCCCCGGCGTTATCTAACCGCACCTCGCCTTTTAAGAGCTTCTTGAGGGTGACTGTGCCGCTATCAAGGAGCGCCGTCGCCTCCGCGCTAATGACCGTATCGCTTTTCCGGGCTTCCGAGATCGTCGCTTGCACCGATTTGAGGAGATTATCTAATTCATCTTGCGTAATGCCGGCTACCGGCGAGGGAATTGGTGGAGGTGGTGGTGGTGGAGCAGCCGGGGCCGGTGGGGCCGGTGGTTTCACTCCCGCGCCTTCCGGGGCTATCGGGGCCGCCGGGGCTATCGGGGTTCCTAATTTCGTTCCTGCCGCTCCTGGAATAATGGGGCCTCCTGGTCCTGCTGGCGATGTCGCGGGCAACACCGGGGCTGGCGGGGCGACTGGCACCCCTGGCGTAGTCGCTTGCGCCGTTTCCGCGCTCACCCCTTTTGGAAGTAGTGTTGTGGTATCAGCGACTTCTTCCGCGCCTCCTACC
>Ga0210039_1000502_pt1 | contig 41202 bp, 26 predicted proteins | sample CryGeyCG2114_250_3_FD_185460 | JGI IMG/M metagenome (GOLD analysis project Ga0210039, IMG submission 185460) | Groundwater microbial communities from aquifer - Crystal Geyser CG17_big_fil_post_rev_8/21/14_2.50 (SPAdes) (version 2) | ecosystem: Environmental > Aquatic > Deep subsurface >...
TTAATTTTACATTATTAAAAAATAAAATATGGATTAAAATAATGAGAGAATACGAAGTTGCATTAAACCAGAATTCGTTAGTAAAATATTTGCGAAAACCAGCTATTGAATTTACACGTCACGACATTATTAGATATATCGAGGAAAATGAAATTGAGCAAGTCAATTTTCAATTTGTAAATGAAGACGGGAAATTGAAAACACTAAATTTTGTTGTAACTTCTCGCGCTTATTTGGAATCAATTTTATCAACTGGCGAAAGAGTTGACGGCTCAAGTTTGTTTTCTTACATAGATGCTTCAACAAGTGATTTATATGTTATCCCACGCTTTAAAACTGCTTTTGTTAATCCGTTTTCTGAGGTTCCAACTATAAATCTTTTGTGCTCATTTTACACTAAGGAGGGGCAGCCATTGGCAAGTGCGCCAGAAAATATTTTACGCACCGCAAGTCGCAGATTTACTAAAGCAACTGGACTTAAAATAAAAGCACTTGGCGAATTGGAATATTACATTATTGCAGATAAAGATGTAAACAAAGATTATCCTGCTCAAGACCAAAAAGGATATCACGCATCAACTCCATTTGCCAAGTTTGAATTTATTAGAACCGAAGCTATTAGATTGCTTGCAAAATGTGGTGCAAAAATAAAATATGCTCATTCAGAAGTAGGTAATTTTACAACAGACGAAAAATATTACGAGCAACATGAAATTGAATTTAACGCAGTTGATGTTGATGAAGCAGCCGATCATTTAGTTTTGGGAAAATGGATATTACGAAATCTTGCTTATAAATATGGTGTAGATATTAGTTTTGCTCCAAAAATTTCTGTTGGAAAAGCCGGAAGTGGGCTTCACATTCACTATATGATTGTTGATGAACAAGATAATAACCTAATGATTGAAAATGATAAACTTAGTGAAATTGCAATTAAAACAATTGCAGGTATTTTAGACAAAGCCAAAGCATTAACCGCTTTTGGAAATACAATACCAACCTCATATTTACGCTTGGTACCTCATCAAGAAGCACCCACAAATATTTGCTGGGGCGAATCAAATCGTTCTGCATTAGTTCGCATTCCACTTGGATGGATTCTTAAAACAGAAATGATTAAAAATGCAAATCCCTACGAAATTGCGAACGTTCCTTATATTCCAGGAAAGCAAACTGCTGAATTTCGAGTACCCGATGGCTCGGCAGACATTTATCATCTTCTTGCTGGAATGGTAATGGCAATGCAGCACGGAATTGAATTACCCAATAGTTTGGAAGTAGCCGAAAGTTTGCGAATAGAAGAAAATCTTTTTGCAAACGATGCTCTAGCTGAAAACTTAAAACATTTACCAACTTCTTGTGCAGAATCTGCTGATGAATTAGAAAAAGAAATTGATTTCTTCAACACGGATAATGTATTTCCTTTAGGAACTTTAGAGAGGTTTGTTAAAATACTCCGCTCATATAATGATAATAATTTAAGTGAAAAACTTTTTCAAAAGCATGACGAAATAAAAGAACTTGTTAATAAATATGTGCATTACGCATAAGAAATCTCTATGCAATAAATTATATTTTGGACAAACTTTTTATTATTTTTATCAAAAGTTTTTGGAGGAATGATTATTTCAAATACACTTTACATAAAGAACATGGTTTGTCCTCGCTGCATAAAGGTTGTGCGCGAGGAGTTGGAAAAACTTGGCGTTAAAATTAAATCCATAATTTTAGGTGAAGTAGAAGTTGAGCAGCCAAAGGATGAACTGCCACTTGAGAAAATTTCAAAAATTCTCGGCGACAATGGATTTGAATTAATTGAGGACTCAAAAGCTAAAATTATTGAAAAAATTAAAAACGAAATAATCTCGGCAATTCAACAATATGAAGTTATTGATTTGGAAAAGACAAATTTTTCCAAATTATTGAACGATACAATAAATAAGGATTATAATTATTTAAGCTCTCTCTTTTCAAAAACAGAAGGAATAACAATAGAGCATTTTATAATTCTTCAAAAAATTGAAAAGACAAAAGAATTTATAAAATATGGTGAGCTAACTTTAAGCGAAATTGCTTATCGGTTAGGATACAGTTCAGTTCAGCATCTTTCACGTCAATTTAAAAGCACTACTGGTATGACAGCAAGCGAATTTAAGGAAAGCCACGCCAATCTTCGAAAAAGCATTGACTCTATTAAAAGCAAATAAAATCAACTCCCTTCTCATTCCATTTCTAATAATATGTTAAAATCATATAACATATTTACCTAATTCTATAATGCATTAAGTCCATAGTTCAGTACATTTGTTTTAGGAAAATCAAATAAGGAGCTATTAAAATGAAAGAAAAACTATTTTTAATTGAGGGAATGACTTGCTCACATTGTAAAATGACTGTTGAAACTGAACTTAAAGAAGCAGGATTTTCAAATTTCAAAGTTGAAGTTGGTTCTGCAAAAGTTGAATGCCTTTCAACAGATGACGAAATAAAGGTGGAAAAAGCAATTGAATCTGCAGGATATAAGGTTATAAAATAAAAATTTATGCAAAAAATTAAAACTGTAAAATATAATTTGCCTGTAGAAGGAATGACTTGCGCAAGTTGCGTAACTCGTGTTGAAAAAGCTCTTTCAAAAGTTGAAGGAATTGAAAACGTTTCTGTAAACTTAGCAAATGAAAAAGTAACATTCGATATGAATGAAGGTTTAAGTCCTGATTTAGCTGCTAAAGCAATTGATAAATTTGGTTACAAACTTCATACCGAGTCATTAAAAGATAATGAAACTGAAAATAAATCAGATAATTTAATTGATGAATATTACACCAATCTTAAAAAGGATTTCATCTTTTCTGCATTACTGACATTGCCAATTTTTCTAATCAGTATGCTGCGCGAATTTATATGGTTTTCTTCCATTTTCCCTTTTGGAGATGATTACACAAACAAGATTTTATTAATACTTGTAACTCCAATAATTTTTGTTTCTGGAAAAAGATTTTATAAAATATTTTGGACTAACCTTAAACACTTTTCATTTGAAATGAATTCACTTGTAGCTATTGGTACTGGAGCTGCTTATGGATACAGTGTTTTTGCAACTCTTTTTCCAAAATTTTTGATGATTGACGATAAACTCCCACATGTTTATTTTGAAACTGCTGCAGTAATAATAGTTCTTATCACAATGGGTAAACTTTTAGAAACCAGAGCCAAAAGAAAAACTGGTGGAGCAATTAAAAATTTATTGGAGCTAAAACCAAAAGAAGCAACAATTATTCAAGATGACAAAGAACTAGTTGTAAAATTATCAGAATTAAAAATTTCTGATATGGTTATAATTAAACCTGGTGAAAAAATTCCGGCTGATGGAATTATTGTTTCAGGTTCTTCATTTGTTGACGAAACAATGATAACCGGCGAAAGCGTTCCAATAGAAAAAATTGTTGGCTCAAAAGTTATTGGTGGAACTATAAATACAAATGGATCTTTCAATTTTGAAATTTCCGCGCTTGGCGATAATTCAATTCTTGGTCAAATTATTAAATTAGTAGAAACTGCACAGGGTTCAAAAGCTCCCATCCAACAACTTGCCGATAAAGTTTCATCCATCTTTGTTCCAACAGTTATTTTAATTGCAACTGCTACATTTATAGCTTGGATGATTTTTGCAGAAACGAATAATTTTAGCATTGCACTTATAAACTTTGTTGCCGTATTAATAATTGCGTGTCCATGTGCTTTGGGTCTTGCTACACCAACGGCAATAATGGTTGGAACTGGACTTGGGGCACAGCATGGAATTTTAATTAAAAATGGTGAAAGCCTTGAAATAGCTCATAAAATAAACACAATTGTCTTAGACAAAACAGGAACAATTACTGAAGGTAAACCCACTGTTACAGATATAATAACTAATGGTTTAGATAATAGTGAATTGTTAAGTTTTGCAGCTTCAATAGAAAAGAAAAGCCAACACCCAATTGCTACCTCAATTGTGGAATATGCAAATGGTTTAAATACAAATTATTTTGAGCCAGAATCATTTGAAAACCTTTCTGGATATGGAGTTACAGCAATCGTTAACGACAAAAGTGTAGCATTGGGTAATGAAAAATTGATGAATAAATTTTCTATTAATATTGATGATTTTTCTGAATCTTTTGAAAAATTGAGCACTAAAGGTAAAACTATTATTTTCTGTGCTATTGATAATAAATTAAACGGAATTATTGCCGTGGAAGATCCAATAAAAGATACATCTAAAGAAGCCATTGAAAGAATGCAAAAATCTGGTTTGGAAGTCTTTATGCTTACTGGCGATAATAATATAACTGCCGAGGCAATTGCCAATAGAGTTGGAATTAAAAATTACTTTGCAGAAGTATTACCGAATCAAAAAGCCGAAAAAATTAAAGAATTACAAAAACAAGGCAAAATTGTGGCAATGGTAGGTGATGGTATTAACGATTCGCCAGCTCTTGTTACTGCGAATTTAGGAATTGCTATTGGAACTGGAACAGACATTGCAATTGAATCATCTGATATTACATTAATAAAAGGAAATTTAAACGGTGTAGTAGAAGCAATTGCTCTTTCAAAAAAGACAATACGCATAATTAAGCAAAATCTTTTTTGGGCTTTTGTATATAACACAATTGGAATTCCATTTGCTGCTTTGGGTTTCCTTAATCCTATGATTGGAGCATTGGCAATGTCGTTGAGTTCTGTTTCTGTAATTAGCAACTCATTAAGATTAAAACGAGTAAAATTATAAATAAACACATTTATATGTTTGATTCTAAAAAGGATTTCCAAAATTATATAACATATTGTTGAAATTATGTAACAACATTTAATTTTTATTTGATAGTTTGAAAGCAACATTATATTAATTATGAAAAAGAGAAATAACATATCGCAAAAATGGAGGAAGTTGACAGCAGTTATTTTGCTATTAAACTTTTTTATTGCTCCACTATTAATCGCATTTCCAACGGAGGAATGTGACGGTATGTGTTCGGTTAATTCGGAAATACATACTTGTGACATTACACATATTGAAAGTACAGAAATGGACTGTTGTGATATGATGGATATGAATCTTAATAATACTGTTTCTTATAATCATGGAATGGAGTTTTCCGATATTAATTGTGCATTTATAATTCACGAAAAAGTTAATTCCTCCTATCTTATTCCTAGAGCAAATGACAATAAAACGGAATTTGTACCAATTACTATAATAGATTTTGAAAAAGAAAATTTAAAAGTTGAACTATTTGAGCTAAAACTAGATTTTTCTTTAAGAGATAAGCCCCCGCTATATTTGTTTAATGAATCATTTTTGATTTAATACTACTCCATTTCTATGATTACGATTATTTGTAATCTCTCGTTTAGCTATTTATAATAGTTTCACAAACACTTACAAAACAAAATAATTTTTAAATGCTGAGGATTTTATGAACTCGAAAAAAGTTCTATTAGCTATTGTTTTTATAATTTCTATTGTAAAAATTACAGCACAATCACAAAATGAAACACTTCAAGAATTGATTTTAAAAGCAATTAAAGTAAGTCCGAAAATTGAATTATTAAAATCGAAATTAAATATAGCTGGTTCCAAAATTGAACAAAGCACAAATCTTCCCGATCCTATGTTAACATTAGGTTTGGTAAATATGCCAACAAATTCTTTTTCATTTACTCAAGAACCAATGTCTGGTAAAATTATTGGACTTACACAGGTATTCCCATTTCCAGGAGGATTAAAATCAAAAGCTGACGAAATAGCAATGGATACTTTAATTGTATCAAAAGAAATTGAAGATTTGAAAAATGAAATTAGAAAAAACATCTCTATTCTTTATTACGACCTACAATCTGTGCGCAAAGAAATTGAACTAACAAAAGAAAATAAAGCTTTGTTAACACAAATTTCTGATGTTGTAAAAACTAAGTATGAGGTTGCAGAAGCCAGCTTGCAAAATATTATTCAAGTAGAAGTTCAAATAACAAAAGAAGATGATAAAATTGAAGTTTTGCGAGGAAAGGAAAATAGTATTTTGTCTGAATTGAATGCTCTTTTATTAAGGGACGAAATAACTCCAATTATAACAGAAGAGATAAAACCAGTTGGCAATCATAAATTTTCTTCTACGTCACTAATAAAAGTTGCAAATGAGTATCGTCCATTTTTATTGGGTATCAAAGATTGGGAGCAAAAATCGAAATTGATGGAACACTCTGCATCTTATTTATTTTCTCCAAATTTTCAAATAGGATTGCAATACACACAAAGGGATTATTCCCAAGTATCAGGTCAAAATTGGAATGACTTCTTCTCCGTAGTTGTTGGCATTTCTTTGCCACTAAATTACGGCGGTAAGTATTCAGCAAAAATAAATGAAGCAAAATATTTACAATCGTTTTATCGTGAACAATATAATACTTCGGTTCAATCGTTGAACCAATCATTTGGTAAAATATCCGCAAAATTAAATGAATTGCAAGTTCGTAATAAATTAATTTCTGAAACACTGCTTCCACAAGCAGAACAGGAATTAAAAGCATCCTTAGCAGATTACCAAGTTGGAAGAATTGATTTTGTAAATGTTATAAATGCAGAAAAAAGTATTCTAAAAATTAAAATAGATTTATTAAAAATTAAAACTGATTATGCAAAAAACATTTCACAGCTTGAATTTTTAACCGGAAAAATAATTGTGCAAAGTAGTGAACAAGAGAGTGGAGAATTAAAATGAAAAACAAAATTGTAACATACTTACTTTTAGTGTTTTTAGGAGCAATTATAGGAGTAGGTGGATTTTATATAATTAATAACAACAATACAAATATAAATAATCACAGCGAAGAAGAAGGAACTCTTTATACATGCGGAATGCATCCAAATATTATTGAAAGTGAGCCTGGAACTTGTCCAATTTGTGGAATGAATTTAACTCCAATTAAAAATTCTAATAACAATAAGCCAGTTGATGATAAAGATAGAAAAATAATATACTGGCGCGCACCAATGAACCCCAATGAGGTTTATGATTCGCCAGGCAAATCACAAATGGGAATGGATTTAGTTCCAGTTTATGAAGACGAAGGTTCTGCTTCCGGAGTTGTTACTGTTGATGGCTCAACTTTACAAAGCATGAATGTTAAAATGGAATTTGTAAAAAACAAAAGTCTTTCGCCAATAATTTATACTAACGGAAATCTCCAAATTGATGAACGCAAAGAATTTGCTTTATCCACAAAATTTGATGGCTGGATTCAAAAGCTATACATCAATTTTACTGGACAAAAAGTAACTAAGGGACAAAAATTAGTTGATATTTATTCGCCAAAATTGGTGGCTGCTCAACAGGAATTAATTACAGCTGTTAATTATGAGTCGGCTCTTAGTGGTGTATCTAAAGGTGAAATGATTTCAAATATAAAAAGAAAGCTGGAGCTATTTGATATAAGTAATGAAGATATTGACAAAATAATTTCCACAAAAAAAATAAATAAATATATGACTTTGTACGCCCCTTTTAATGGAACTGTGCTTTCTAAAAATGTAATAGAAGGCGAAATGATTAAAGCAGGTGCGGAAATTATTAAAATGGCTGACTTATCAACTCTTTGGCTGAAAGCCGATGTTTATGAAAGCGACATAAATAAAATTGGCATTGGCGATAAAGCCGAAGTCACTTTCAGTTATAACCCAAATAAAATATATAGTGGAAATATTTCGTTTATATATCCAACTGTTAATCAAACTACAAGAGCTGTTACAGTAAGAATTGACTTAAAAAACATTAATGACGAATTAAAACCAGCTATGTTTGGCAACGTTATAATTTATGGAAATAAACTTAGTGAAACTTTAGCAATACCTGAAACCGCAGTTATACGTAGCGGTAAAAAAAATACCGTTATTCTATCGTTAGGTGAAGGGAAATTTAAACCCGTCGAAGTTAAATTAGGATTATACTCCGATGGCTTTTACCAAATACTTACTGGCTTAAAACAAAACGATGTAATTGTAAGCTCAGGTCAATTTATGATTGATTCCGAAAGTAGTCTTCGCGCTGCCGTAAAATTATTTTCATCCGACAAACCCAAGATAGAAGAAAAAGAGATGAATAATGGCAAAATGGAAAACTCGGAAATGGACAAAAAGCCGATTAAAGATGTAAAAAAAGAAGATACTCATGACAACGAAGCGTCAATAGTGCATTCTGGAATTATTGATGTTGAATCGATTGACAAAAATAAGGATGGAAAAGTATTCCAAGATCCAATGGACTGGAATGTAATTTCTGATAAAGATGGGAAATGCCCACTGTGTGGTATGTTCCTAAAGGAAGTTTCAATTGATGATGCGAAAATGAATTTAAAAATGAATGGTTTTGAATACAAATAGGAACGCAGATTATTATGATAACTATGATTAATTGTGATAAAATATTTTCTACGGAAATTATAAATATCATAACAATTTGTATTTCATCTTTGGAGAAATAAAATGGTAACAACAGATAATCAAAAAGATGGCTTAATTGCTAGAATAATTGAGTGGTCAATAAATAACAAGTTTATGGTTATAATACTTACGCTTGCAATTGTTGCTGGTGGATTATATTCACTTAAAAATATTCCCCTTGATGCACAACCCGATTTGAGTGATGTGCAAGTAATTATATATACAGATTATGCAGGGCAAGGTCCACAAATTGTTGAAGAACAAGTCACTTATCCTTTAACAACAAAAATGCTTTCAGTTCCATTTGCACAAACTGTCCGTGGATATTCCTTTTTTGGATTTTCAATGGTTTATATAATATTTGAAGATGGCACTGATATTTACTGGGCAAGAAGCCGCGTGCTCGAATACCTCAGCTCGCTTCAAAAAGATTTACCTAATGGAGTTGTTCCTACTCTTGGTCCTGATGCTACAGGACTTGGATGGGTTTATCAGTATGTGTTAAAATCGGATAAACGCGATTTGCAAGAATTACGCTCAATTCAAGATTGGTTTTTGCGATATGAGCTTTCAGCTCTTCCTGGTGTTTCAGAAGTTGCCAGCATTGGTGGATATGTAAAACAGTATCAAGTAAATATTGACCCAAATAAATTAGCTTCTTTTGGTATTCCCCTAAGCAAAGTTAAAGCCGCGATAAAAGCGAGCAATAATGATGTTGGTGGACGCTTACTCGAGATTAGCGAAATGGAATTTATGGTTCGTGGACTTGGTTACATAAAAAGCAAGGAGGATTTACGCCAAATTGTAATCGGATTTGCACCACAAACTGGAACTCCTATTTACTTAGAAAACGTTGCGTCAATTGATATTGGTCCCGAACTCCGTCGTGGTGTTGCTGATTGGAATGGTGAAGGCGAAACTGTTGGTGGAATTATTGTTATGCGATATGGCGAAAACGCCCTTGATGTTATCAATGCCGCAAAAAAACGATTAGAAGAATTAAAAAAATCTTTGCCTGATGACGTGGAAATAATTACTGCTTACGATAGATCGGATTTAATTAATGCTGCAATTGATAATTTAACATGGACATTGATAGAAGAAAGTATAATTGTATCAATAATAATTATAATTTTCTTGATGCATTTTAGAAGTTCACTTGTGGCAATTATAACATTACCAACAGCAGTATTAGCAGCGTATATTGTAATGTATTATCAAGGCATTAATGCCAACATAATGTCGTTGGGAGGAATTGCAATTGCTATTGGAGCTATGGTTGACGCGGCTATTGTAATGGTGGAAAATTCCCATTCGCATTTAGCACATGAACAAACCCTGCCTAAGGAGAAGCAACGCCCGCATTGGACACTAATTCTTGAATCGGCTAAGGAAGTTGGTCCATCAATATTTTATTCGCTGCTTATTATTTCGGTTTCCTTTTTGCCCGTCTTTACTTTGGAACAACAAGAAGGAAGATTATTTAAACCGCTTGCGTTTACTAAAACATACTCAATGGGAATGGCGGCAATACTTGCTGTAACAATTGTTCCAGTTCTTCTTGGCTATTTTGTTCGTGGTAAAATGCGAGCAGAGGAAGATAATCCTGTAACTAAATTTCTTGCAAAAATATATCATCCAATTGTTGATTTTGTAATGAAAAAAAGATGGACAGTAATTATTGCAGCAGCAATTTTGGTTGCTATTACAGTTATTCCATATTCGAAACTTGGTTCTGAATTTATGCCTCCATTATATGAGGGTGATTTGCTTTATATGCCAACTACTCTTCCAGGAATATCTATAACCAAAGCGAAGGAATTGCTTCAGCACACTGATAGAATAATAAAAACTTTTCCAGAAGTGAAATCGGTTTTTGGAAAAATTGGACGGGCAGAAACTGCCACTGATCCAGCTCCTCTTTCAATGATTGAAACAACAATTCAATTAAAGCCACAAGAAGAATGGCGCGAAGGGGTTACACCAGAATCATTAGTTGAAGAAATGAATTCAGCAATTCAAATACCAGGCTTAACAAATGCTTGGACAATGCCTATCAAAACACGAATAGATATGCTTGCAACTGGAATTAAAACTCCAGTGGGAATTAAAATTGCTGGTCCCGATTTGCAAGTTTTACAAAGGATTGGAAAAGAAATTGAACAAGTGGCTAAAACTATTGATGGAACTCGATCGGCTTATGCTGAACGCTCTGTTGGTGGAAATTACCTTGATTTTGATATTGATAGACAAGCTATTGCTCGCTATGGCTTAACAATTAACGATGTTCAAGATGTAATTATGTCAGCTATTGGTGGTATGAATATAACAAAAACAGTTGAAGGACTTGAGCGATATCCAGTAAATTTAAGATACCAACGTGATTATCGCGAAAGCATTGAAGAATTAAAACATGTGCGCATACCAATTCGTAATGGTGGTAATGTTTTACTTTCAGACGTAGCTAATCTTGAAATCAAAAAAGGTCCACCTATGATTAAGTCCGAAAACGCAAGACCTAATGCTTGGGTTTACATTGACATTAAAGATATTGATGTTGGCACTTATGTAAAAAATGCAAAAGAAGTTATTGCTAAAGAAATAGATATTCCAACTGGATATTCAATTATTTGGAGTGGACAGTACGAATACATGGAGCGTTCAAGCGAAAAGCTGGCTATGGTTATTCCAATAACTTTGCTAATTGTAATAATGCTGCTTTATATTAATACTAAATCTTGGACAAAAACTGGAATTGTTCTTCTTGCAATGCCGTTCTCTTTAGTTGGTGCTATTTGGTTTTTATACTTAGCCGGCTTTAATATGAGTGTTGCTGTGTGGGTTGGAATTATTGCCCTTCTTGGTGTTGATGCCGAAACTGGAGTTATAATGCTTTTATACTTAGATATAGCTTATGAGAAATTCAGAAAAAATGGAATTCTAAAATCTTTTGCAGATTTAAGAGAGGCTATTTTTGAAGGGGCTGTAAAAAGAATTCGCCCCAAAATGATGACAGTACTTACAACAATGTTAGGATTATTTCCTATTATCATTGGAACTGGAATAGGTTCTGACGTAATGAAAAGAATTGCAGCCCCAATGGTAGGAGGAATTATTACTAGTTTCTTGATGGAACTAACTGTATATCCAGCCATTTACTATTTAATAAAAAGAAGAGAAATGAGAAAGGAGATTGGCAGCAAAGCTATTCTTGAATAATAAAAATAAATAATTAAATATTTTTCTAAAACAAAGGAGTTACACAATGAAACAAATAATCAAAATGACCAGCATTACTTTAACAATAATGTTTTTATCAACAATGATGTTATCTGCCCAGATGGGTAATATGATGCACAAAGAGAACAAAACTGATAACAAGATGGATATTAGAAAAGTTGATGCAAATAAAGATGGAGTTGTTTATCAATGCCTTATGAAATGCGAAGAACCTTCTGATAAAGACGGTGATTGTGCAAAATGTGGAATGAAGTTATCAAAAATTTCTGTAGATAATGCAAAAACTGATATGAAGTGTGATAGTACAAAAAAGGGATGTTGCGCTGATAAAAAAGCAATGGATAGCAAACATGAAAAAATGAACATGGATCATTCAAAAATGGACCATTCAAAGATGATGGGTGAACATGCACAAATGAGTAATTCTATTGTCCGCGAAGGCACAATTGACGTAACAATTATTGATAAAAATGGTGACGGAAAAGTATTCCAAGATCCGATGGATTGGAATGTAATTTCAGATTTAAAAGGTGATTGTCCAGTATGTGGAATGACATTAAAAGAAGTTACTATTGAACAAGCTGTCTCTAACTTAAAGAAACACGGATTTGAAACTAAATAAAGAAGTTAACAACAGACCAATAAATACCTCTTTATTTCTAGTTTAGTTGTTTATATTTGCAATAATATATTTAGTGGTCAACAAATATATTATTGCAAAATATTTAATTAAAAATATGTGAGGTTAAATTATGTCATACTATATTTCAAAAACCATAAATGCAACTATGGATGAAGCATTTGCAAAAGTTTCAGATGCACTGCAATTGGTCGGTTTCGGTATTGTAACTGATTTTAATGTTAGCAATGCATTTAAAAATAAATTAGAGATCGATTTTAGACCATATAGAATATTGGGTGTTTGTAATCCTCCATTTGCAAAAAAAGCATTGGATGCTGATAATAAAATTGGTGTTATGCTTCCATGCAACATGGTGCTTCAGCTTATGGATAAAGGCGTAGAAGTAACAGTTATTGATCCAGTTGCATCAATGTCAGCTGTCGATAATCCAATTATAAAAGAAATTGCGCAAGAAATTAAAATCAAGTTAAACTCTGTAATCGACTCACTTTAACCAATATATATATTGAAATATTGCTTAGTTATTTAATTTCAATTGTTAATTTTACTGATAATATTACGATACTAATTTTTTATTAACTTAATTATTTTTTTTAAATGTTGAACCTAATGGATAAAAATAGACTATTGAAATTTGCTTTGTATCTATCAATTATTACAATTTTGTATAATATTATTGAAGGTCTAATTTCAATTAGCTTTGGACTTGAAGACGAAACCATTGCTTTATTTGGTTTTGGTATTGACAGCTTTGTTGAAGTTATTTCTGGAATTGGTGTGTTGCACATGATCCTTAGAATGCAAAAATTTGATATAGAGCAACATGACAAATTTGAAAAAACTGCTTTGCGAATAACTGGAACCGTATTTTATATTTTAGCTTTAGGGCTTATTCTGGGTTCAATAGCCAATTTAATATATAAAATTGAGCCAAGTACTACAATTGTTGGAATAATAATATCTTCCGTTTCCATTATAACTATGTATTTATTAATGAAAGCAAAGCTAAAAGTTGGAAACGAGTTAAACTCAGATGCCATTATTGCTGATGCTAATTGCACAAAAACTTGCTTCTATCTTTCCTTCATTTTACTTGCTTCAAGTGGATTGTATGAATTTTTTGGAATTGCTTATTTTGATATAATTGGAGCATTAGGAATTTCTTATTTTGCTTATAATGAAGGCAAAGAAGCATTTGAAAAAGCCAATAAGGACAAAATTGAATGCTGTGATAGCTGCCATTAAAATTTTAGATAGGCTACTAAAGAAATACCGCCAAAAATAAATAAGTTCGGCTAACGCAATTATTACATCCAAAAGAATTATATAAAAAAATAATTAATAATATGTCCCTTTTTCATCTTTCATCACACTACTTATCTTGAAAACATTAATTATTTTTTACAATAACTGGAGAAACAAAAATGAAAAAAATACTTACAATAATATTCGTAATAAGTATGATGAATATTTTTGCACAAACTCATGACAGAAACATGAATTTCACTGAACTCGATACAATTTCAGTATCCGGCACAGCAATAGTTGTTGAAACTGATTCAACACATTTATTGTATTTTCTAGATGAAAATGGTGATGGAATAGCCGAATATCATTTAAATTTTGGTCCTAATTGGTACACCCCTGATAGCTCTGATGCCGTAAAACCAGTAAATGGCGAAAGTATTTCCATAGTTGGTGGATTAAAAGATAGTTCCAGAATGGAAGAATCGACTATTATTGTTTATGAAATAAATGGTCTATTTTGGAGAGATCCATTCTTTTCAGAATGGAATAATATGGGGCATCGTGACCATAAAGCAAGAATTCATCATGGACGTAGATCTAGTTATGGTTTTGGTTGGAAACACGATAAACTTGAAAATATAACTGTAACTGGAACAACCTTAATTGATACAACATTTTATATGAATCATTATTATTTAGATACCAACAATGATAGTACACCTGATTACTTTTTGAATTTTGGTCCATTTTGGTTCCAACCAGAATCTGGAGCAGTTCGTCCTGAAAATGGTGAAATAGTTGAAATAGTTGGTGGACAAATTGAAACAAGTATGCAAGAGTCAGTAATAGTTGTTTATGAAATAAACGGATTGTTATGGCGGGATTCTGCTTCTATTGGAAACCACTTTGGTGGCGGATGGTTAGATGGCAATATGGATAGCTCAAGAACTTTTCACTCTCCCTTTGATGATGGTGACAATATGAAATTGCATAGCGGTTGGAATAAGTCTCATGGTTCTGGACACATGGATGGTGGTTTTCTTTTACCAGATTCTTTATTTTGTCAATTATTTGAAATTGCTCCCGAAAATATTTCTAATAGAAATGGTTTGAATGTATTTGCAAGCTATGAAATTAACATGTTCAGTTCTGATGGAATAAATATGCTAATGAATAACAACATGATGATGGGTAAAAAGATGAGTTTGGGTAATAATGCTGATTTTAATTTCCATTATTCGGATATGCAAATAGAAATGTACGCTGGCAACGAAAGTGAAATAGTTGTTAATGCATGGGATGATGTTACCGAAAGTTGGACAACAATTGATGCTACAGTTGATACATATAATAATACTGTTACATTTAGTTCGCCAGATGTAAGTAATTTAATAGTACTTTCTGCAACAAAAGTCACAAATATAAATGATAATGTAACTAACCAACCAACTGAATTTACATTATCGCAGAATTATCCAAATCCTTTTAATCCTTCAACAAAAATCTCTTTTACGTTAAAAAATAATTCAAATGTTACTTTAAGCATTTATAACATAGTTGGCGAAAAAGTGGCAACATTGATAAACGAATACAAAAATGCAGGTTCATTTACTGTAAACTTTAACGCTTCACAATTATCATCAGGTGTTTACTTTTATGAATTAAAAGCCGATGCAAATAGATTAGTAAAAAAAATGAGCTTACTAAAATAATTTAAAAATAAAATATTTATTAAATTAGAAAGAAGGAGTATATATATGCTCCTTCTTTTTGTTATTTTAGGTATTAGTTCATTACATCTTAATGGAATTAAAAAAGTAATTGGATATAAAAAATATAACATATCACAATTTTTCTGGAGATGAGTTAGAAAAACTGTTACGTTTATCAATCTCTGGAAATTCTGATTCATTTACTAAACTTTCCGAGTCAATTCAAACTATTGCTTTTAGTTATTTTAGAATTAAATATAGATTGGGCAAATTACAAAATATTGAAGATGCAGAGGATTTGGCAAATAATGTGTATCTTTCTTTTACTGAGCAATATGCGAAAATCCAAAATATTGAGCATTGGTTAAGACGCGTTCTATTTTTAGCATTCGTTAACTGGTACAAAAAACAAAAAAAATATCCCCATTTTGAATTAGATGAAGCTTATGGACAAACTGCTGAAAACCCAGATCCAGATATTTCATTAGATTCGGAAAAAGCTGTTCTGATTTTGAACAATCTAACAGAAAATAAGCGAAACATTATTGAAATGCGTTTTTGGAAAGGATTGAAATTTGGCGAGATAGCTGAAATACTTAACAAAAGCGAAGATTCGGTTAAGAAAATGCTCTATCGCACAATTCAAGAAATAAAAGAAAAGTTGGAGTAAATTGTCACGTTTTCCAACTTGGAACACTATATATGTAATGAACAATTAAGAATAATAACTATGACTACACAAGAAAAAATAATAGAACTTATTACAAAAGAAAACTTAACAGACACCGAGAAAAACTTCTTACTCAACTCTTTTAAGGAGATTCCTGAGCTAAATAATTATGAAATTGTTTATAATTTGCTCCACGATATGCAAAATATTTTTCATTTAAATAGCAATTTAATTTCAGAATATGTGCTAATTAAAAACAACTTACCATTAGAGGATAGTGCCAATATCCAATTTATTCCAATAATTGAAAAACACATTACTAAATGCTCTAAATGCCGCAAAGAATTTGAATTATTTAATCAAGAATTTGAAGAGATTAATAGCTTTGTGGGTAAAACGTTTGAACAAAATAATGAAGCAAAAGAACGTAAAGCTGTAACTGAAAAACCCAATAATATATTTAATTTATTTTCAACTAATTATGTATACGCAGCCGCGGCAGTAATTGCTTTTTTTACCATTTCTCTTTTTACTATTTCAGAAATAATTGTACCACCGTATGAAAATCTATCCGAATTATCTGAGCTTACAAATTATTCCACTACTCGCGGTAGAGTTTCGCAAGATTTTTATGATGGAATTAAAGCGCTTCAAGGTGAAAATTATAATATGGCAATTGATTTTTTGAGAAATGATATCAAAAACAATTCTGATGATGAAACAATATTTTATACAAATTACATGCTTGGCATAACATATTTTGAAAAATCAGAATCAAGTTTTTGGGGATTATTTAATTCTTATAATTCAACATATCTCGATAGTTCAATCGCTAATTTTGAGATAACTATTAACAAAAACAATTCTGAACTGTTTTCAAATATTAATTATAATTCCTATTTCTATATAGGAAAAGCATACTTATTGGACAGTAATTTTGATGAGGCAAAAAAACATTTGCAAATAGTTGTTGATAATAAAGGAAGCTACTTAAAAGAAGCCCAAACATTAATAGAAATAATTGATTCTAAACAATAATGAAATCGTATTTGATACTTATAAAATATTGTCTTTCAATTTTCTTAATCTTTACTCAATTGAGCATTGCTTCGCCGCAACAATCACTAAATGAGCTAAAAAACAAAATTGTTGGAAATACATTTCCACAAGAAATGCTTGAGAACTACGAATTCTATCTTCTAAATAATAAAATTGAATTTGACCAAGAATTAAATTTCCTAAGTGGTTTGAAATCATCTTTTGAAACGGAATATTTACAGAGCGTAATTCTTTTTAAGGAAAATGATTTTAGTAACGCTTTCGTTAAACTACTCAGTTTATTAAATACAAATCCAACATATTATCCCTATTATGAATTACTCACTAAAGCTGCACGAATAACAAACAATGAATCAAATGTTGAAAATAATTTTAATAAGATTACTTCAGAGAAATTTAAGAATTACTTAAAAGCTCAGCTTTCCTATCAAAAAGCTGAATATCTGTCCGCAAAAGAATTATTCAATATTGTTTTAAAAAGTGATTCAACTTCATTTGAAACTCTTTATATGATTGCATACACTCAACGAAATTTAGGCAAATATGATTCGGCTTTGGAATACTTTAATAAAGCAGTAAAAATAGTGGAGAGAAATGAAAAATTATTAGCAAAAGTTACAATCGCAATTGGATCTCTTTTCTATCTTTCGGGCAATTATGAAAAGGCGAAAGAACTTTATAAGCGTGGATTAAAGACAGCTTCCGAAAGTGGTAATAATACTGAAAAAATAAAAGCTTTATTAAATTTTGGAATGATTTTGGACGAGGAAGGAAATATTGATAAAGCCAGAGTAAATTTTGAAGAGGCGAGTAAACTAGCTGCTGAAATAGGCGATAATGAATTAGAAGCTACATGCCTTTCCGAATATGCAGTTTCATACACATACACTGACGAAAGAATTAAAGCACGAGAAAAATACGAGCAGAGTTTTCTGCTTTTTCAGAAGTTGAAAAATAAAAGACGTGTTGCTGTAACAGCCGTAAACATAGGAAATAGCTTTTTAAATGTTGCAAACTACAAGAGTTCAATTAAATATTATGAGCTTGGATTAAAAGAGGCTGGAGAAAATGTTAGAACTAAAATGCTTGCATTGCGTGGATTAGGAGATGTTTACACAAATCTATCTGATTTTGCAAAAGCACTTGATTATTATACAAAAGCTAAAATTTTAGCAAAACAAATTAATGATGTTCCAGCCAATGCAAAAATAAATATTGGTCTTGGAATTTTATATTTTAATCTGGAAATGCCACAAAAAGCGTTAGAGTTATTAAAGGAAAGTGAGCGTAGTTTAAGCGAAACAGAAAATCCTTATCTAAAATTAGAAATTGAACAAAAAATCGGGATTATATATAGCTCAATAGATTCGCTATCTTTAGCCTATTCTTATTTGAAAAACTCCACAAATTTGGCAAAAATATTTGGTGATATTTATTCCGAAATTCTATCCAATACCTTTCTTGTCGATATTTTAATTAAACAAGGCGATATTAATTTTGCAAGTCCTTTGCTTAATGAAACAATTAAAAGTACTATTGAAAATGATTACAAACAATTACTTGGATTGCAAAATCTTTTATTGAGTGAAATAAGTAAAGCTAAATTAGATAAGACAAATCAAATTAAATATATTTCAAGAGCAAAAACTTACGCTGCGGAATCAAATGATTTTAGCACTCTTATAACAGCCAACCAAAAATTGGGTGAAATTTATGAGCAAAATCACGAATTAGAAAAAGCCGAAAAATATTATCAAACAGCAATTGATTTGATTGAAAACAATTATAATAGCCTATTTACAAAATCTGATATACAAATTAAATTCTTTTCAAATTATTATTCTGTTTATAACTCGCTTATAAACTTGTATTTATCTGAAAGCAAGTTTTCATCTGCCTTCGAGTTGCTTGAAAAATCAAAAGCAAAAAACACAAATCAAAACTTGGTAATACTAAAACTCGAGAGTGCATTTAATAATGATAAATTATTAAATGAGTATTTTGATTTCACTTGGAAATTGAATAGCGGTTTATACAACGAAGATGAACTAAATTTAATTGCTGAAAGACTTAAAATAATAAAGGATTCAATCTCGCTGGTTAATCCAAATTATGGAGCATACTTAAATAATAATAGCCATTTTTCGTTTAATGAAATTCAAAAAAACTTAAAAGCCAATCAGTATTTTATTAGTTTTTTCGTTCAGAATAATTATTTATTTGCTTTTCAAATTTCATCACTTGGTCTAAAAACAAAACGAATAAATGTATCTCTTAACAAACTAAATGAGTTGAAAAGTGCAATTTCACCCTATTACAATAATAATATTGCCAACAATGAAATATCGTTTAATAAGGATTTATTTGCTTTTAATGCTGAATCAGCACAAGAATTTTATAAAAATATTGTTCAACCGATTGTATCAGAAATTCCAACCGATTCAAAAATAATATTTTCATTACCAAGTGAAATGATGAATATCCCATTTGAATTTTTAGTCACTAAATCCAACAGTGATTCAAGTCCCTATTTACTTGATGACAAACGATTTTTGATTAATGATTTTAATATTTCGTACACACCATCTGCTCTAATCTGGAATAAATTGAAAAACGATAATCGCTCAAATTCGAAAATTGCACTTTTAATTGGAGACCCATTTTTTGACAGCGATAATCAAGAAGCCGCTGGTATGCGTGGGTTAACTAGCGAGATGGATTTTAACTCAAGAAATATAAACAATCTTCGTCTGGAATATTCGGCAGATGAAATAGAAACAATTAGTTCACTTTTAGGTGATGAAAAAATATATTTAGCTAAAGATGCAACAGAAACGGCTTTCAAAAATAATGTTGAAAGAGCTTCGATAGTTCATCTCTCCACACACTCATTTTTGTACAAAAACAATCCGCTAATCCTTTTTTCAAATGACGACAAAGAAAACGATGGATTTTTAGAAGTAGGTGAAATTCTAAAATTGAATCTTAGAAGCGATATGGTTGTTTTAAGTTCGTGTAAGTCAGGACTTGGGCGGATTGATAAAGCTGAAGGTATAATTGGAATGCAAAAAGCATTCTTTGATGCTGGAGCAAAGAGTATGGTTGTTTCCCATTGGGATGTTGATGATAAATACACCTCCATTTTTATGAAGTATTTTTATTCATTTTTGAGTGATGGTTATTCTAAATCTGAATCATTACGATTAGCCAAATTAAAATTTATAAAGCTGAATAAAGCTAACCCTTACTATTGGTCAGCTTTTACAATTGCGGGTAATGATATGCCAATTGGAATAGAAATTAAAAATTATAATTTCGTAATTCTTTTAACTATATTATTTTCAATTCTGGTTTTAGGATTTTACTTTTTGTATTACCAAAGATATTGGGGGGAAAAAATTGTTAAAGCTATTTAAAATAAATAGGAAAATGTAAATAATTTAATGGAAATAAAATGATAAAGAAAATATTATTTTGTCTTGTGTTTTTAAGTGTATCGCTTTGGGCTCAGAATAATGAATTTGAAGTTATGCCACATTATATTAATTTCATGAATAAATTCGAAAGAATTAAGCGAGTTAGAATGTTTAATAAAGGAACTGCTGATGTTAAAATTGATAGCATTAGATATGATTTATCAATGCTACATATAAGAAATAATAACTTCACAAATTTTCCCTTAGTTTTAGCACCAGATTCTGCTATTTCAATTGATGTACTTCTTAATAGTTATTTTAATCTAAACAACAATGATTCAACTACTGTAATAAGCATATATATAGATGGGACAAACGACCCTCGCAATTTAAACGTGGGTGTGTATTTTCAAATGTTACGTGAAATGGATGGAACTATCCATGGCTCTGTAAAAGATTCTTCTAATTATATTGAAGGAGCAAAAATATATTTCTTTTTTGCTGGAATATATTTGGTTGATTCAACAGCTACGGATGCCAATGGAAACTATGCAAAACAGCTTCGTGCTGGCAATTATTTTGTTACAGCCCAAAAAGATGGTTACTATATGCAATATGGCAATTTAAAAAATTCTAATTTGGAAGCCGATTTTATAGAGGTTAGAAAAGATATTCCAAAAACAGTAGATTTTATATTGGAGGCCGAATTAGAAACTAACTTGTCAATTTCAGGTGTTGTTTATGATATTCTAAACGATGTTGTTTTAAACAAAGCAATTGTTGTTGTAAGAAAAGGTGACCACGATCCTACAAAAATTCAAGCTTCTTCACTTATTGATATTTCGCGAGATTATGCAGTTATGACCAACTCAAAGGGTGAATATAATATTAGAAATATTCAGGCTGGAGGCGGTTATTACATACAAGCCTTTTCTCAGTTCTATATTCCTGGATATTTTAATGAAATGAAAATGCATGAAACAAATTGGCAAAATGCAAATTCCATTAATGTGTTTGGCGGCGAAACTGGAAAAGATATTTATTTGGATAGGGATTCCTCTTTTGGTGGCGGAGTAGCTAAAGGTCATGTGCGACGAAACATTGCTCAACCCGATTCAACAAAAAATGCTTTAATATATGCAATTTCAACGTCCAATAACAAAGCATATACTTACAGCTTTGCTAATGCTTCGGGAGATTTTGGCTTGCAAGATTTACCAGGTGGCAATTATAAATTGGTAACTGATAAAATTGGTTATAATAGTTCAATCAGCAATGACTTTTATATTGGTTCAACTCAAGATACTGTTTTAAACATTGATCTAGTTTTGCTACCAACCTCTGTTAAACAAATTAACCAAATTATTTCAACATTTAGCCTTTCGCAGAATTATCCTAATCCTTTTAATCCTTCAACAAAAATATTTTTTACATTAAAAAATAATTCAAATGTTACTTTAAGTATTTATAACATAGTTGGCGAAAAGGTGGCAGTTGTGGTAAATGAATATAAAAATGCAGGTTCATTTACGGTAAATTATAACGCTTCACAATTATCTTCTGGTGTTTACTTTTATGAATTAAAAGCCGATGCAAATAGATTGGTAAAAAAAATGATATTAATGAAATAGTGTCATATGACCAAATATTGAAGATGCAGAGAATTTGGTGCATATATTTGCTTCCCTTTTGCTGAGTAATATGGAATTATTTGTTTTTTTGTAGTAAAAACTCAATTCTTTCCAAATTACCATCAATTTTAGGATTTGGAGCAATATTGAATATTTTACAAAGCAAAGGATAAACATCAATATTCCAAAGTGTTCCAGTTGCAAATCCATTTCTAAATTGTGGTCCAGATGCCAAAAATATTCCGTGCATATCAATGTTTGTGTTTTCAAATCCGTGATTGCCTTTGTTTGCGTATTTGCTCATTCTCTTAAGCTGTTTGTTATCTACAATTGACCAGCCAAGCTCGGATACTAGAAGAATTGAAAAAATGTTATCATTTTTATTAAAATGATAATAATGGGGCATATTTTCTTTTTTATAAACACGATAGTGAATTTGGTTTCGTTCAAGACGTGCGAAAACGGAGTCATAATCACTCTCACTTGGCTCAATCATAGAAAGAGTTTCGGAACCAGCAAATTTGTAATCGAGTCCTGATAAAATATTTTCAATATTAATTGTTCTTGCAACATCAACTTCAGTCATTCCATGATCGGATAAAAATATTACATTTACACTATCTTGCATTCCAATTTCGGAAAGTTTTTGGTTTAAATAGCCTACTAAAGTATCTACTCTTTGAATTGATTGATTTATTTCGGCCGAATTTGGACCAAAATCATGCCCGTATGAATCGGTATCGTGGAAATAAAGGGTTATAAAATGTGGTCTTTCATTTTGCGGTAACTGTAACCATTCGGCAATTCCATCAATTCTCTCGCGATATGGAAGATTATGCTCATATTTTTTATAATAAGTTGGACGCCTTTTTGCTTCATTTACTTCAGAACCTGGCCAAAAGAAGCTTGCGGAAGTTATATTGTTCTTTTCAGCAGTTTCCCAAAACGCTTCTCCTTTATACCAACTTGAATTTCGCACAGCAGCAGAATCACCCAATCGATAAATTTCTCCATTTGCAATATTTTCAAATTTGTTGAAAATTATTCCATGATTTTCAGCATACATTCCAGTAATTATTGAAATATGATTTGGGAAAGTTTTACTTGGGAATACTGGACGTAGTGAGGAAGCACAAACACCATTTTCAATTACTTTCTCCAAGTTGGGTGTAATATCACGATTTAAATAATCCCATCTAAAACCATCAAACGAAACCAACAAAACATATAGTTTTGGTTGGGCAATAAGAGCTGTTGCACAAATTAATAATATAAAAAGAAATTTTTTCATTTAAGTCTCAAAAATAATTTAAAATTCTAATGCTAAATTTACACTCCACCATCTTTCTCTACCATACCAAACAAGGGCTGAGTTTGATGAATGATTGGCACCATCAAAAGCGTCAACTATGTAATTTCTCAAATCAAATATATTAAAAATATGAAAATTTGTACTCACACTTTTAAAGAATAAATTTTCGGTTAAATAGCTAAAACCAAAATTTAAGTCAAAGATATTTGTTTGTGGTAATTTCCACGAATTAATTCCTGCATCGTTTGGATTTGTGCGTAAATCGGAATTATACTGCGCGTATTGGTTGTCGCTAAACCGATAAATTGGCATTATAAAAAGTTCAATAGTGGAGGTTAAATGAAAACTATATTTTATTGATAAAGATGCTAAAAGCATTGGATAACCGCCAACGTATAAATCCTTAACATAAGAATTATAACTTTCCTGTTGGTTTGGGTTACTCTCGGGATAAATTACAGCACTAACATTGTTTGTCCATTTATTATTTGAAATTGAAAACATTCCACTAAATAAAAGGTTTTTAGCAGCTTGATAATTACTTTCAAATTCAAAACCCATGTGACGAGCATTTGCACCAAGAATATTATTGTAGAAAAACTTTCCCGTGGAAATATCTTGAATCATACTGCGAATTGAACGGTCGTTCCAAATTGTGTAATAAATGTTTGATTTAATATTTAATCGCGAGTCTGTAAAGCCGTATCCAACTTCAAAATTGTATACTTTTTCATTTTTAACATTATCGTAAATATTATTTGAGTAATCAAAAACATTTTCAGAAAGCGGTGGTTTTGAAAAATATCCAGCATTAATGTAAACATTATTTTGGGAATCAAGATTGTAATTCATTCCAGTTTTTGCAGTAAATCCGATAAAGGATTCCCAACCAGTCTCTCTTCTTGAGTCAGTTATTAAATAATTGAAATAGTCTATTCTGTTATAAGTAGTGTACGATGATGATAAATTTACATAAGCTGTAATATTATCAAATGCGAATTCAGATTGAAGAAAACCGCCAAAATGGCGTGCAAAACTATCGGCGTTAAAATCAACGATGTCACCTTCATAAAGGAGTTTATTCCACGGTTTGTTTACGTCACTGCTCCAAATTGTGTAATCGCCGCCAAGCAAATTTCCAACAGTATTATAGTTTTGTGCCGAATAAGACTTTGCATCAATTCCAAAAGTTAAAATTGTGTTTGGAAGACTAAATTTCAAAGTTGACAGAAATCCAAACCACGTGTGTTTGTGAACTGCTTCGCGGAGTGCATTTGCCGTGTAATGTTTGGAAGTACTAAAAGTTGAATCGATATTTGTGGAATTATTTTGCCATTCTTTATCAAAATTTATAAGTCCGCTTTCGGTTGTTTCAAGCGACATTCCCCAAGAGGGAATTGTTCCGCCGCCAATTCCTGGAGTGTAATAAAGAATATTTGACATCAACAAATTTTCGTTTATTTGCCAATTGTGGTTAAGAGTAATTGTCGGTTTGTGAAAATTATTGGTTCTCAAATTTAATGGTTTGCCATTTAAGTAGCCCCAATCTGGATTATAATTTTGTCCAAATTTTTCCCAAGTTTCAATTGGAAGCATCGTAAGTCGCTGACCGTGTTCTTGTGGCGAGCCAATAATTTTAAATTCAAGCGAATTATTTCCTAAAATTCCACCAACAGCCAAATAATATGTATATTCTTTAAGCCAAGTCTGGTCGGCATAACCATCCCAATCTTTTTTTGAAAATAATGCTGTAATAAAAAGGTTGTTTGGTATTATTGATTTGTTGAAGGAGATTGTTTCTTTTCTAAAATTATCAGAGCCAAATTCAGTTCGCAATTTTAAAAACTCTTCTCTATTACCAACACCATACGTTTGGATGTTAATTAGTCCTCCAACTGCAGAAGATGTGTAAGGATTTGCACTTAATCCACGTTGAGTTTGAACAGAACTAACAACATCGCTTATGCCTGACCAATTAGACCAGAATACTTCTCCATTTTCTGGATTGTTTACAGGAACTCCATTTACCATTATTGCCAGATTGTTTTGCGCAAATCCTCTCATGTTAAGTCTTAAATCGCCAGTTCCGCCACCCTGAGATGATACATATAACGAAGGAGTTGAATTAAGTAGAAATGGAACATCTTGCGACCCAAGTGTTTGTTCCAAATCTCCATTATCTTTTTCAGCAAATGCAATTGGAGTTTCGCGCAATCGCGGCATACTGGATTTAACTATCGTTTCATTTAGTAAAATATCTTCGGTCACTAGTTGAAAGTCGATTGTTAAGCTTTCATTAATTGAAATAAATTTTGTAATAGTTTCAAATCCAACAAATGAACACTGAATACTATAATTACCCTTTGGAATATTTGGTATTTCATAATGTCCAAAAGAATTGCTTATTGTTCCAGTTTTTAACTCTTGAATTATAATGTTACAATTTTGTACTGGTTGGTTACTCTCTTTATCAGTTATTGTTCCTTTTAAAGAGAAATTTTGAGAAAATAAATTAGTAGAGATGAGGAGTAAAAATAATATTTTGTTAAACACTTCATATATCCTTTCCGATATACTTACTATAAAAATTTGTTATCCAAATTTATAAAAAAAGAGAGAAAGGTCTAATGTATTAATAAAAAAAACCTCCGAAATTTCGGAGGTTTTTTGAAAAAAGAATGTATTAGAAAGAATATCTAACACCCAATTGCATTGCCCAGCGAGATAATAAATCATTTGGATCGAATGGTGTGTTATTGCTTTTTTTATTATAAGAATAAACAGCTTTACCAGTTACAGGATCTACACCTTTATAGCTAACAATTGTGTAATCAAAAGGTGTTCTTTCTACCCAGCCTGATTGGCTATCGATTAAATTAACAACATTTAATACATCTAAAGAAAGTTGAAAATGTCCCATTCCCCATAAATCAGGAATATCTTGTAATATTTTCAAATCAAGAGTATTTAACCAAGGATTATATGCAGCATTTCTTTTAGACATACTACCTTTATTTTCTTTCAAATAATCATTATTTTCAATAAAACTAAATAAAGCATCATAATCAGCTTGGCTTCCAGGAACATATGCTTTCGTTGCTTTATCAATACTACCTAATAATATATCGCCATCATTTTCAGGAATATAGAATAAATCATTTTGATCAAATCCATCATTATTAACATCACCATAGGCAATAAATGAGAATGGATTTCCTGACTGTCCATTATAATACAATGAAAAAGTTGTAGGTGCATTTTTGAAAAATTCAACTGCATAAGATAAAGAAGCCATAATTCTATTTTTCACTTCAAAACTAGAAGTTGATAACTCAGGATTATTAGGATCATTAGAAATAGCATTATAACGCATTTGAGAACGAGCTTGAGAAGAAGTAACACTATTTAAATCTTCAGCTCTTCCTAAAGTATAAGCAATATTACCAGAAAGTCCTCTTTCAACTTGGCGTTGAAGTTGAAAAGTAACACTATATTGATAACCTTCGTCAGTATTTGTTAATTCTAACATATCATAGAAATTTCCATTTCCACTTTCTGTTCCACCATAAATGGTTCTACCATCACTAGCAAGTGTTCCAGTAGCATCTTTAAGGTTCACTTTTTTGTAAAGCATATCATTAACTGATTTTGAATATAAAAATTCAGCAGTACCCACAATACCATATGGTAATTGTCTATCAACTGCTAAATTAAATCTTAGAAGTTGTGGAAATTTAAAATCCTTATCAACTAAATCTACTTCAGACCTAAATCCTGGTGAGCCTGTTCCTGGATCACCAACCCCTGGCTGGTTATAAGGATCAGCATGGAAACCAATCGTTCCAGTATTATCATTTCTAATTTCAGCATAGAGTGTTCCTGTATTACCATAACTATTACTCATCCAAACGTATGGTATTCTACCAGTAAAAATTCCCAAACCACCACGAACTTGAGTAGTTCTATCTCCAGAAACATCCCAGTTAAATCCAACACGTGGAGATAAAAGAAGGTTTCCACTAGGAACATTTTCTGTTGAATAATTAGGGAAATAGTGAGCAACTGAATCATTCATTGCTGGAGTATCTGGGAAGAAAGGTGCATCCACTCTTATTCCACCAGTTAATTTGAAATTAGGTAAAACTGACCATTCATCTTGTACATAAAATCCAAGTTGGTTAACACTAAACTCAGCAGCTTGATTAGGATCGGATGTTCTTGAAAAAGCTCTTTGATAAGTGCCAACTTGGTTGTTTTCTAAATCATCTAAGCTGTAGAAAACATATGATCCATAGAATGCTCTTACGAAAAGATTTCTAAAAGAGAAGAATTCATTATGAGTACCAATTGTTATAGCATGAGCACCAGTTACATAAGTAAAGTTATCAGTAATTTCAATTATATCTTGATCTAATTCGTTAGCTGATGAATATTGATCTGGTCCTGCATATAATGTTATAGCATCTCTTACTTCAACTTGTGGTAAATCTTTGCCAATACCAGCACGTCTATCACGAATAGTAGTATAACCAGCAATAAATTCATTTGACATATTGTTTCCAAATGTAGAATATAATTGCGCTACTGTTGAATTTGTAACATTATTGATATTATAGTTAAATGAATTGAAAGCTAATCTAGAACTACTATTTCTATTTGCTAAAATATCATCTCCAGCATCAACAATGTTATGACGTAAAGTCAATTTGTGATTTTTTGAAATATTGTAATCAAAACGTATAAACAATTTGTTACTTGGGCGCTCTGCATCCATAGGGCCATATCCTTCAGTATCAAATCCATATTTACTAGAAAGTAGACCTTTCATACGTTCTGCTAAAGCTGTATTAGCAGCAACATCGCCCGTTAAAAGAGATAGGTTGGAAACAGGTTGTGTTCTTCTAGTTAATTCTCCACTAACAAAGAAAAATAATTCATCCTTCATTATTGGTCCACCAACAGTAAAACCAGTTTGATATTCCTTAAAATCTGGATAATCTTTGTTATCTTCTAAGAAACCGCCCTTGCCTATTAAGCTTTGGTTTCTGCCATAACCATAAACAGCAGCATGATATTTGTTAGTTCCACTCTTGGTAATAGCATTTATTCCACCACCTGTAAATCCACTAAATCTAACGTCATAAGGAGCAACAACTACTTGGAATTGATCAATTGCATCTAAACTAATTGGAGTAGTACTTGATTGTCCACCTGGTGTTCCAGAAGAACCTAAACCAAATAAATCATTGTACTGAGTTCCATCAATTTGAATATTATTAAATTTGTTGTTTCGTCCTGCAGCTGAAGAATTAGTGCCAGAAAACTGAGGAGAAAGTTTCGAGAAATCTTGAAACTGACGATTAACAGTTGGGAGTACTTTAATATCCTTTGCTGAAACACTTTGAGAAGCACCTGTTCTACCTTCACTAAGAATGGCGTTTTTTTCTGCAGTAACTGTAACATCAGATAATTCAACAGTACTAGTTGAAAGCACGAAATTAATTTTCATGTTTTGACTTAACTGTAAATATACATCATCTTTTGTTTGGGGAGTATATCCAACAAAAGAAACAGTAATTTTATATGGGCCTCCAGTACGCAAAGATGAAAGGTCATATCTACCATCATCTCTTGAAGAAACACCATATTGTGTGCCAGAAGGTGTATGTACTGCCACGATATTTGCAAAAGGTAAATTTTCACCCTTATCATCAGTGATAGTACCATTAATTGCGGCTGTGGTCAACCCTTGTGCAAAAAGTGCTGATGTTAAAAACATCAGTAATACTAAGATTTTGTAGATTTTCATCATAAAGTTTCCTTATGATTTGTTAGTAAATAAGTTAGTTAGGTAATTAAATTGTAGTAGTAATAATAGTTATAAAAAAATATCAAGGGCAAATATTTTTGTATTATTAACAATAAATTAACACTCAATACATTCTCCAAAATTATTACACTTTTGTTTGTGATAAATTGATTGTAGTCAAAAAATAACTACTTTGAACAAGAAATGCTATACATTATCTTAATTTTTTTTCTTTTCTTTATTAAAGAAAAAGTATTTTAAAAGGTGATTATTTTAAAATAATTAAGTGGAATAATGGAAGAGATAAAAAACAAACTGAAAAGTATAAAATTAGTAATTACAGATGTTGATGGAGTTCTGACTGATGGTGGACTTTACTATACTATAGATGGATTAGTAATGAAAAAATTTAATGTTAAAGATGGAATTGCAACAAGAAGATTAAAAGAATTCGGATTTGAATGTGGAATTATCTCAACTGATGGTCCAGATTTAATTGAGGCGAGAAATAAAAGACTAAAGATGGATTTTGTAATAACAAGTTCATGGAATAAATTAGAAAGATTAAATGAAATTTGCAAAGAGAAGAATTTAACTTTGGAAAATGTTGCATATCTGGGTGATGATGTAAATGATCTGGAAATTATTAGTGCTGTTGGTTTTTCGGCTTCACCAAAAGACGCAGTAGATTCTGTTCTTAAGTCTGTTGATTATATTTGTAAACGGAATGGAGGCGATGGTGTTTTTCGCGAATTTGCTGAATTGATTATTTCAGAAAACGTATGATAAAATAATAAAAGGATTTTTATGAATAGTCTGAAATTTTTTAGTGCCTTGAGCCTTTTGCTAATTAATTCAATAATAGGTCAAACGTTTTCTGGCAACGTAAAAGATTTTAGTACTTCCCAAAATCTTGAAAATGTCTTAATTGAAATAACAGATAAAAACACTTACGAAAAAGATACAATTTATTCTGACTATTATGGAAACTGGAGCTATACCTTAACTTCTATCGAAAACGGACAAATACCTAATTCATTTTACGTTGACCAAAATTATCCAAATCCTTTTGGAAGCATCCAAAGTAAACCTTCGGGAAATACTTCAACCAATATTATTTTTAATATTCATAAATCGGAAAAAGTTAATGTTATAATTCACGATATTCTTGGCAGAGTAGTAGATAAAAATGAGTATTTCCTTCAAAACGGAAGTTATAAAATTAATTATGGAGGAAAAGGTTCTGCTGGAATTTATTTCTATACAATTAGTACATCCCACAATTCCATTACAAAAAAAATGATTCAACTAAATGGAACAAGTGGAAATGGAATTACAGGATTGCATTCAATTAATTTCAAAAGTGTTTCAACACTACCCAAGCCTTATGAAAAAAATATTAGTATCATATTTTCTAAATATGCTTATGTTAGTGATACTTTACACACTATAATTAATGGAGGGGAAAATTTAACAACTTCGCTCGAATCACTCCACTCCAATGCTTTACTTGTTGACTTACATAACGATATTTTAGAACGTATTTTTATGGAGGACCCAAGTTATAATATTGGTATCTACAATTATAAATTTGAAACTGATATTCCTAGACTAAAAATTGGTGGAGTAGATTTGCAATTTTTTGCGGCGTGGGTTAGTCCAACTGCGTATGTTGGAAAATATTACCAAACAACTGTTGATTTAATTGAAAGATTAAAATACGAAGCAATGATTAATTCTGATAACTTAGTAGTAACCAACAATTCTGAATCATCATTAAATGTAATTAATGAAAAGAAAATAGCAGCAGTTATTGGAGTTGAAGGCGGTCATTCAATTGAGGGAAGTATTGAAAAACTTACTCAACTTTATAATTTGGGCATGCGTTACTTAACAATTACTTGGAACAACAGTACAGAATGGGCAATTTCTTCGTCAGATTCAAGGACTGCAACTGTTGGACTAAGTGATTTTGGAAAGGAAGTAATTCGCAAAATGGATTCGTTAGGTGTTATTATTGATGTATCGCATGTTGGAATTAAGACTATCTCCGATATTCTGGAAATTACACATAACCCAATAATAGCAACACATTCTGGAGTTAGAGCTATTAAAAACAGTTCTCGTAATTTATATGACAGTCAAATAAAAGCAATTGCAAATAGCGGTGGTGTCATTGGAATAGTGTTTTATCCTTCATTTATTGGTGATTCTAATAATGATGGTGATTCTGACATTGATGATGTTGTTGCTCACATAGATTATATTGTAAATTTAGTTGGAATTGATTTTGTGGCAATCGGATCTGATTTTGATGGTACAAATGGCTATTTAGTTGAAGGATTAAGCAATGTAACTAAATATCCCTATTTAACTTTGGCACTTCTTGAACGTGGTTACACACATAATCAAATTAGAAAAATTTTAGGTGAAAACTTTTTACGTGTATTTAAGCAAGTTTGCAAATAATAAAAGCAAACTTGCTTTTTCGTAACAACATAATATTCAAATTAACTACTTAATTGAGTTTGTATAAGTCTTGATTAAACTATATGTAAAAGGAATTTGCTCTTTTAATCTTTCCATTAAATCGTTTGAAATTGTGCTATCAGAAAATGGTACATTTTTAATATATTCTTGAATCTCTCCACTATTTCTACCATATTTAAATTCATAAGTAAAATTGTATGCGTCTTTCATTTTATTGCTTTTATTATCAGGATTTGGAACGCTTATGTAAAACTCACTGTTTTCAATGTTCCCAGTATTAAACAAATTGTTTTCATTTAAGTAGCTATAAAGTTCCTTTGCTGTGTTTATGGCAGGGTCAACTAATTCAATATTTTCTTCCATAAAATTACGATAAACAAATTCACCATTTTCTTTATAATTATAAGTAGACTTAAACTCATTCTTAAAATTATCCATAAAGAAAGGATAATGTGTACATCCAAGAATTACAGATTTTAATTTAATTTTCGATTTTGAATTCTTAATTGTTTCAAGCAAAGACACAACATGATATTTAATGTAATTATCAATTGAGTTTATTTGAATTTCAGTAGGATTTTCAACATTGCCATTAAAAAGAATTTTATTGTTTAAAAAATCGAAATTATATCGTTGTATAATGCTTTTATCAATTAGTGCATTTTTGTTTGTAAAAGATGGGCCTCTGTAATCATTTCTAATAGCAGTTAGCGAAGCATCCAGATAATCTTTTTCGCCATCAATTGCTGCGGCTAGCCCAATGCCAGCTTGTTGAAAAGTAATTATGTCACCAAAATAGTTCAAATTAAATTTCTGCTCAGCAACTGTATTAGGATAACCATTTGAAGCACAAGTTCCAGCAGTAGCCATTATTCCAATTGCAGCGTCCTCCATTTTATCTATTTTTTCTAATGCACCTCTAACCCCAGCACCGATAACTCCAATTACTTTTATGTCAAGTCCAGATTTTTTGATAAATTCCTCAATATCTTTTTTGCCATAAGCTGTAGCTGTGTTACACGCAATAACAATAGCTTTAACTTGATTTTTATCAATGCTGTAATCTTCTGCATTTTGCGAGCGGTAATATTTATTTCCAAGTAAAAATTGAACATCTTTTATGATATGCTCTTTTAATAAATCAGTTTTATTTTTCCCAGAGTATTCGCCATAAGGCATATTTGCTTTATCACCAAGATAAATGAATGATTCATTTAAGAAATCAATTTTCTTATCACCAGAAATTTCGGGAGTGTGGGACTGGTTATTAAAATTATCCGAGTTAATCATTGCATCAAGAACTGTTAATCCCCCAGTTCCAGAATCAAAAATACCAATTGGTAATTTTTTGTTTTTTACTGGATAATTTTTAAAATCTATATAAAAAAAACTATCATCTTCGTTTAATATTTCATTCTCAATTGGAGTGTTTTTTTCATCATTATTATTTGAGCAAGAAAGAAATCCAAATATTAAAAAAAGCAACAAAGAAATAATTAAAAACTTTTTCATAGTAATACACCTTTTTAAAAAATACATTAATCCTCTTTCATTCCAAAAGTATCATCAATAGGAACATATTTTGCAACTATAAATGCTGGGATTGTGGCTATAACCACCCAAATAAAGAAATGCTGATAGCCTATTAGCTCTTGCAACCAACCACTAACCATTCCTGGAATCATCATTCCAAGAGCCATAAAAGCTGTTGTAATTGCAAAATGAGCAGTTTTATATTCGCCATTAGAAACATAAATCATATATAACATATATGCAGTAAACCCAAAACCATAACCAAACTGTTCAACAGCAACGGCAATATTAATAAGGACAAAAGATTCGGGCATTGCATAAGATAAATAGATGTAAACAGTATTAGGTAAATTGATAGCAATAAGCATCCACCAAAGCCATTTTTTAAGTCCATGTTTTGCAGCAACAAAACCACCAAGAATTCCACCCAAAGTAAGAGCAATAATTCCCACAGTTCCATATACCAAGCCCACTTCACCAGTAGTAAGCCCAAGTCCACCAACTTCTCTAGCATCAAGTAAAAATGGCGAAGCTAATTTTACAAGTTGTGATTCTCCAAGTCTGTAAAGCAAAAGGAAAGCAATTGTAACTCCTATTTTATCTCGCTTGAAAAAGATAACAAACGTATCAATAAATTCTCTAAAAATTGATTTATTGCTATTACTGATTGCTGATTTGTCCTTTGGTGAATATGGTAAAATAATTTTATGATATATAAAAAACAGTAAAAATAATCCAGTTAAAATAGAAAACGTAATTATCCACGAAAGTTTAATATTACCAGAACGTGCTTGAAAAGAGGCTGAAGAAAATTTATTAAGTTTTGGATCCAATTGAAAAACTGCAAATGCTGGTTTATTCCAATTTGATTTGTTAAAAGTAAAACGAGTACCTTCAATAAGCGAAATACTTTTATCACCACCATTTGAGCCAAAATTGACAACTATTTCATCATCGGTTGGTTTGTTTGTAAGATAAAAGTAAACGATTCCAACATTTCCAATTCCTAATGATTTATTTACAATTGGCTTTTCAATTCCAAACGTATTTTTAATAAATTTTTCAAAAGCAGATAGCTCAGTTTTAGTTGGAGAATTATTCTTGGAAAACGATGTACCTTCAACTTCATAAAAACCATTGTTACCATTCAAATTTCTGACTAATGCAATAATTGAATCAACCTTGGCTTGAGTGGTTTTTGCAGTAGTAATATCTAATTGGGAACTGCTGGCAATAAGTTTTAAATCACCATCAAGAGTTTCCATTTTAAGAGAATCGGGATTAACTATTTGAACAATTGCATTTGGTTTTGCATTTACATTAATATCAATAACTGGTAAACCTGTTGTCGATTCAAAATAGCCCGCAAGAATAATTAACAGTCCCTGTCCAGTAATCATTGCTAACCGATAAAATGTTGATCTAATTCCAACAAAATAAGCTTGTTTATGTTCGGAAAGACCAAGCATATAAAATCCATCGGCGGCAATATCGTGCGTGGCAGAACTGAAAGCAAGCAGCCAAAAAAACATTAGTGTAAATTTAAAAAAGTCAGGAACAGGAATAGTGAGAGCAACACCAGCAAGGCCAGCACCAATAAAGAGTTGCATTGTAATAATCCAAAATCTTTTTGTTTTAAAAATATCAACAATTGGTGACCAAAGTGGTTTTATTACCCATGGCAAGTAAAGCCAGCTAGTATAAAGTGCAATATCAGTATTAGAAATACCAAGCCTTTTATACATTATTACAGAAACAGCCATAACAATTATGTAGGGAATCCCTTCTGCGTAATAAAGAGTGGGTACCCAAGCCCAAGGATTTCTGCTGGTTTTCTTTGTTTCATTCATTAAAATTGCCTTTGAAAATTATATTTATATAAAATTGTTTTATAAATCTAAAATTAATTAAACTAAACATCTACAATAAAAATCCAGATAAAAAAATTACTTACTTGTGAAAATTTCTTTAGCTAACAAAGCGGCACCAACATCTGGTGGAAGTTGGGGGCTAATAATTTTAATATCCAAAATTTCGTTAGCACGAGCTTTGAACAAATTAGCATAATAATTATCGGTTGTAATTGTTCCGCCAATTAAACTGATTAGTAACACATTTGTATTAATCAATTTTTTCATAGCCAAAATATGCTCCACAAGTTCTTCAATTTCCTTGTCTAAAATGTTTTTGCAAATTTCGTCATTCTTTTCAGCAGCCTCAATAACTAATGGTGTAATTTTAGGAATATCAAAATTGTTCTTATAGACTTGGTTTATTAATTCTACTGAATTATTTATGTGAAAATTTTCTTTAATTAACTCGGTTAATAAAGTTCCATTATTTCTATTATCAAATGATTTTGCTACTGCACTTAATCCAGCACGCCCAATATGAAAACCGCTTCCTTCATCGCCCAGAACTCTGCCAAACCCACCAACACGATGAATATATCCATTTGCATCTTTCCCAAACATAATAGAGCCAGTTCCTGCAATTAAAATACTTCCAGGTTCTCCAAAAAATGCACCTTCTAATGCAATTCTTGCATCGCTTTCTACTTTAAAAGAATTTAGAATAATCTTTTTAATAGCGGCATTTTTTTGTACAGCATTTTCAAGACGTTCTGCATCATCTTGCCGTCCAGCACCAGCAGTACCCAAAAGCACAGATTTAATTTGCGAAGGCTCTATGTTTCCTTTTTCACAAATTGTTGAAATAAGATTTACTATCGATTCTGCAACAACTGTGATGTCAAAAACAAGAAAGTTTGATGGACCACCAATCTCTTCGCATATAACTTTTATGTTTTCATCCACTAACGAAGCTTTTGTTTTTGTTCCACCACCATCAATTCCGATAAAAAAATTCATCAATAACCTATTTGAATATTTAATAGTGCAAAATAAAAAAAAGAAAGGTAATTAGAAATGAACTAATTACTAAAAACAAAATTAAATTCTTTTAAACATGAATAATGTAATAGGATTAAAATTAACAATTTTAGAAATAGATTATTTAAAGTGATCTGAACCCAATAAAATAAGAGAGCCAAGATAAAAGATTCAAGACAAAAGATACTGGACTGTAGAGTCGATACGCCTTGTAAAACAATTTGCCATTTAAACTATTGTTTTTTAACTTGCAAACAATTATAGAGGTTTTAGTGGCTTTTACAGAAAATGCTTTGTTACCTTTACTCCACAACATTTTGTGGAGAATGCTTTTTATATTTTCCTTTTTAATTAAACCACTTGGCACACAATTTGCCCCCCCAATATTTTTATTTACAAAACAAGTTAGTTACCAGCAAAATTTTAATATACTTATTAAACAAAAAAAGAAAACAAACAAATTACAGCTCTTTACAACTGTGCTTTTATAAAAAGGAGTATTTTGTTGGGTTTGTTTGAATTTATTTAACATGATAAATTTTTGTTAATTATATTAAAAATTAGAGGTTAAAATGAAATTAAAATTTTATAAAAAATATTATTTAGTGATGAGTTTGTTATTGTATATATTTGCTGTAAGTTGTAGTGGCTATCAACCAGAAGAAGGTGGTGGAGACCCTAATAATAATGGTGGTGATGGGACAACTAACAATCCTAGATTTGACGAAACTTATATAATTCCAGATTATAGCACTACAGGTTATTCGGTATTTACAGAGTATGAAAAGTATTTTTTCAAAACTAATGAAACACGTGATATATTTATTAGAGGAATTTATACAAAGGGTGTAACTAATTACGTTTGGTTTTATAATCCAAGCAATAGTAACAAGATTGAAGAAATAGCCATTGGCAAAACAACTGGTGCTTTCATTGATTCAACCAACAATTATTTTGTATGTCCAATTTCTATTGTAACTAAAAATAACATTAGTGATTGGAATGGTGTCGTTTTTTATGTGGGAAGTAAGGCAGGGGAAAGTACATATTCTAGTCTTAACTTTAATATTGAAAAAATAAATGAAGATGATAAAAGGGAAATGAAGGTATATTATGCGCATTTACTGGAAACAGATATACTGAATGACGGCATAAAAAATTCAGTAAATAACGTATTTGCAATGTGTAATACAACTATAATCTATGCTGATGCAGTTACTAGTGGTGGGGCTGGAGGAAACACATTACCAGAGCCCGATTCTGTGAATATTACATTTACAGATAATGATATTGTAAATGGATTTGCGGTTGTAGCTTGGTTGAAAAGCAAAGGATTGGTTGAAGTATATGAAGACTATATTAGTGATCCTTATCCATATAAAAACAGAGAATATATTGTTATTCTTAATGGTTTTTATGATGCAACAACTGAGGGCAAATACGAGGATGCAACTGCTACTACAATATGTAATAATTATGACGGTGATGAATATGGAACTAGATATATAATTATTTGGAGTAATGAAACACCAACAGATTATGAAACAACAGATTTAGGACTAGTTCATGATATCGCTCATGAATTTGGGCATGCAGGGGGAGCTTTATTTCCAACTATGAATAGATATATTTCTTTGCTCACAAATGGGGACCCAGTTGGTAATACACTTTCTCATGAAGATGGACATGATGGTAAACATCAAGAATATTGTTTAATGAGATATACTTCCTATATGTCTTATGATGCACTTGAAGAAAGTAAAAAAAACATTATCTTTTGCGATAGGCATAAACAAATGTTACTAAATACAAATTGGACAGAAACGGAGAATAAACATGGTTACTAAAATAATTTACCTTTGCATAATGATTTTCTTTTTGTTTATTAGTTTGCACTTTGGTCAAGAACTTAAGTTAGAACTTTCAATAGATAAAAAAGAATATATAGTTGGTGAACCAATATTAGTTAGGTTGAAAATAATAAATATTAGTGGCAAAGCTATAAAAATTGACAACATAGGTGCAAACCAGTTACATGCATCGTTAGGTTTTTATCCTTTTATAATAGGTGAAAATCATGATAAAAATGTTTATAACGTAACTACAACGGATAGCTATTTGGGGAGCGAATATTCACTTGACCCTGGTGACACAGCCTATATAAACTTTAACTTATTAAAGGGTTATCAAAATTGCACTATTAAATCTATAAAAAAATGGAAATTTAGTCATTTTATTGAAACCGATAGTTATATTTTCTACTATGAACTGCTAAATAGAAATGAAAAAAGATATATCTCAAATGAAGTTAAATTTTCTATTATTTCACCTAGTGAAAAAGAATCAAATCTTCGTCGCATATTTAAAGAAAAACAGAATGTATTTAATGAACAAAGGAAAATCATTGAAGAAAATCTAAAAAGTAGATATATATTAAATTTCATTGAAGAAAGTTTATATTCAATAAGAAAATCAGATAATATTAATGGTTTTATTGATAATCTAATATTATCTGATACTTCTAATAAGATTTTGGACTATTTGTTATTTTTCAATACTAACTTAGGGAAAGTAGAAAAAAACAGAATAATCGAAGCCACATTTGAAAATCGATATGGTAATAAAAAGAAGATTGTTGACGAAATAATACAAAGTACAAAATTTGATTTGAAAAGAAAAGAATTTGGAAAAATAGTAAAGGAGCGTAGAGCGAAAGAACTAGAATTATTAAAATCTAAACAAGCAAGGAGCAAACAAAATGAAAAATAAAATAATCATATTTTTGTTTGTAGCCTCTACGCTTTTGGGTCAACTAATTGAACCTTTGTCGGTTGAGGTTACTCAGCAAAGCCAAATAAACTACCAAATTTATCAATTACAAAAAGAGATAGATAAACAATTTAACGAAGATATAAAAAATGGTTTGGAACCTATTATAATTAAAATAGATAAAGAAAACATAATAATTAAGGATAATAAAGCTATTGTTAATATTGATGTTTACTCAAACACTTCAAATAAAAAGCGAGTGTTAAAAAACCAAGAAATACTATTTACAAAAAATAATTCTTTATCATTTGAAAAATTTCCCGAAATACTTGGGCAAACCCTTAAAAGAAGCAAAGAGCTAAAGCAAAATAATGCGTTAGTTGGTAAGGATAAGTCATCTTCGCAAAATAGAACCACAACAGTTGGTACCATTGATATTAAGTTAAGTGATAATGTATTTATTCCTTATCCGATATTTGAGCATACAAACGATGGTGATATTTACGAAATTGATTTTGGTTTAACTGAAGATACCTATGGCATTCAACTGTTTTCTGCCGGAGCTGCTGTAGATGGGTGTGTTTATTACGAAAGCTACACTGATGAAGATACATATGTAAGGATAGCATTTTACGTTGACCCCGATTGGAAGAGAATAATGTATGCCAGAGAAGAAGATGGAGAACCCGGAGCAATATGTGGATTTTGGGGTGATGTAAATGTAAGGTTAAAAAAACCCGTTGCGATTGATGTAAATGAGGATGGAGAAATTTTTGTGTTAGATGCTGAAGTAAAAGCTGTTTATAAATTACAGTACAATAGTAGTACAAATACAATTATCTCATCTTATAATTCAAAAATCATTGATGGTACATACTTAAATAATCCTTCTGATTTAAGTTATTCAAATTGTCTCTCATATAATTATTTGACTGATGATTTTATTGCTATTTCTGATATGGGCAAAAATTCAATAATGATGTTTAATAAGGATGGCAGTTTTATGACTGAATACAGCCAATATGATGGAAACCAAATCTCGAAACCAAAGCGAATTGTAGCATTTAGCAATTCTAATGGACATAGATTATTGGCTTTTATTGATGACAATAAAGTTGTTTCAGCAAATGCAAATTATTATTCAAATTTAACTGATGTCAGTATCAGTTCTCTATTTCCAACAACATCATATTTAAGCGATATTGGAATTTCGGCAAACGCCGGTGGTTTTGTCGATCATTTAATTGTATCAGATAAAAGGCAAAATATGCTTCACTATTTTGACGAAACAGTAAATTATATATGTTCTTATCAAGGCAGTGAGGAATATTATTTTATTGCCCCGTTGCGTGTTTATAGTACTTCTTTTGCAAGTTGGGGTTTTTCCAATAGTTTAAGATTAGATTTTTATTCAATGGATATGTGGTCTAGAGTTAGAGGAATTAAAAAGTTTGTTCCGGGAGCTGATATATTAAATATTAATGTTACAAGAGGACTATTTAAGTGGATTTTAAGTTTTGATGAAACAAATATACAAATGACAAATTATGAATTAAAAGATGTAGTCACAAATCAATTAGTTTCTACCGGGTCCAAATATGCTTTTGATAGTGAATTAATACCTGGAAGGCAATATATGTGGACGGTTAGCTTCACTCCGTATCATAACAACCTATATGGAGATTATGAGGTTGAGCCAAAATCAAAGTCAATTTTCTTTATAAATGATTTAACGGTTCCTTCAACAATTAGTAGTAATGCTACAATATCCAGTGGAAGCTATAGTATTTTAAGTAACACAACTATTGAAGAAGGTGTAACTCTCACAATAGCCGCTGGAACAAACATTACTTTCCAAAATGGTTCAGCTTTAATAGTTAATGGCACGCTAAATGTAAATGGAAATTCAAGCAATAAAGTTCTTTTTGATTTCCAATATCCTCAAAATGTTCCAGCTAATGGCATAAGGAACCAAATTAAAATAAACTCTAGTGCAACAGCAAATATTACAAATGCAGAAATTAGAAACGCTTACACTGGTATTTACATTGACGGTGGTAGTGCTAATATTGATAATTGCTTAATTCGAAATGGTTATAATGGAATTCTTCTTTATGGAACAAATAATAATCCAAGCAATGATACATATATAACAAATACAAGAATTTATGAACAAACAGTTGGAATAGATTTTTATAATTCTACTTTTGTACATTTATCGCATAATCAAATTGACCATAATTATATTGCACTAAATACTTATAGTTCTTCGCCATACCTAGCTCCAGATGATTATA
>Ga0210039_1000506_pt1 | contig 41010 bp, 41 predicted proteins | sample CryGeyCG2114_250_3_FD_185460 | JGI IMG/M metagenome (GOLD analysis project Ga0210039, IMG submission 185460) | Groundwater microbial communities from aquifer - Crystal Geyser CG17_big_fil_post_rev_8/21/14_2.50 (SPAdes) (version 2) | ecosystem: Environmental > Aquatic > Deep subsurface >...
AAAAATGTCGCGGCGCTGTAAGGGTTTTTATTTAAATGCAGCAACAGCATCAGGAGATGCTGATGGCGTTTTGATAATTCCATGACAATTGTGAAAGCTCAAAGTCATGAGACTTTGCGCAGCGGGGATTAATCTCTTTTATTAGCACAAGAAGGCTTAAGAATCTAATTTCTTATAACGAGGAAGCATTAATCCCCTAACACATAAAAGAATTATTATTAAAAGTAACACCCCTAATATTGCTCTATTCAAAAATGCACTATCTGTGAAAGTGAATAACTTGAATATATTAAGGTAAATCAGTCTAAAAAAAACAAAAGATAAAAGATAGGCGAAAACTATAATAAAATAGCTAGGTTTTACAAGCCTACCTATGATTACACCTAAAACAGCTGTAAGAATGAGAGAAATAAGTGTGGAATAATAGATTAAGCTATATCCCTTCTCTAAATATAATTCTATACTATCATGATTTTTTTCTGTATAGTAACTATCAAAGAATAAAATCCCTTGTGTGATTAGTATTTTGAAAAACAATAGAGAACAAAAAAATAGTAAAATTAATAATACAAATAATATCGCTTTTTGTTTCATAATTAGTCGACTCTCTGTTTACTTTCTCTAACCATATCGTGGAATATATTTTCTGCATCCGAATCAATTTTTTCATATTGTATTCTTCTTACATCACCGTCAAGTTTAGCTTTATTCTCAGACACAACTTTTCCTGCCGTTTCAATTAAACTTTCTGAAGCCATACTAATATCCTTTGTTTTTGTTACAGAATCAGAGTGACCATCTACAAAAGATAATTGCAGCACTCCATCCACCTCTACAACATCAAAAGTTGTTTCACTAATGGATTCACTAACACTGACCTCATTACCAATACCTGCTTCGTTGATACTTACTGTTTCTGTTTTTGTATATTTAGAAGTAATGAGTTTCGATGCATCAGCTATATTATCAACTATTTCTCCTTGAGCATTAAAATATTGCCCTTTGTTTTGAGAAGTGCTTACACTTGCATACCTTGCATATTGTGTATTCACACCTTTTACTCTTCCAACTAAACTTCCTCTATCTTTTGTTATACTTCCTGTGACAGAATTACCACTCCAAGACTGATTTGAAGCAGGTAGTGTTCGAAAATTATTATCAATACTAACACTTCCTGTATTTCCACTTGACCTATTAAAAAGGATTTTTTTTATAGGATCTATTGGAGCCATACCATCAGGATCAATAAAGTAAACAGGATTGTCGAAAGCATAATTATAGGGCGAGTACCTTCTCATCTGCTCAGCTAGCGGGTCAATATTCATCCACCTGCCAATAGCCGGATCATAATTCCTAGCCCCAAAATCATACATCTCAACACCAAACTCGTTTTGTAATTCTTTGCCGTTGTACTTATACATATACCCCGGATTCTGCAAGGGTAAAAGAGGTGGGGCGGTTTCTTTTAGTCCTTTTTCATTGTTTTGCTGGGGTAGTAGGTCTATTTTGGTTATGTCGCTGTTGTAGTTTTTATGTTGTAGGCCAAAGGGGTAGTAGTGGTTTTCCTCCAGTATGGCAAGTGCGCCTGTTTGTGGGTCTTGGGTGTAGCTTAGGCGTACGTTGCCGAGGTGGTCTGTGTAATTATTCATCCTGTCAAATAAGACTTGAGCCTTTTCTTTATGTACATTTTGCCATAATGCGTTTTTAAATACTTTTCTCTTTTGGTGGCATCTTGTTGATGTAAACATCCCTCAAAGTAAATTAAATGTAACGGTTGTCTTGCTTTGGTTGAAGGCACTTGCCCTTTATTATGTTGCTCAAGTCTTAATTTTAAATTTGAAGTATATCCGGTATAAAATTTATAGTCAACTTCGCTTTGCAATACATAAATATAAAAAAATTGTTGCATAAAATTTAAAATTATTTGACAGGATAAACATAGTCAAAACTATAACCGCCACTTAGCATTGGGGTGTTTTTTACATAACCCTCGGGGGTTGGGAAAAACTGTAGTACATGGTCAAAATACTGGAAGCCGTTTATGTAATGGGTGGTGGACAAACTGTCTATATTTTTTATTGTTTTTTGAATTTTTTGCCCGGTGGCGTTATAAAGATAGGAAATATATTGGTTGGCATCTCCGTTAAACGTGATTTTTGTGGGTAGGTTGAGATGGTTGTAAGTAATGGCGGTGATATTTTTGTTTTTATCTGTTATAAGGTTGCCGTTGGCATCATAGGTAAAATCATTATCTGAGGTGGGGTTTCCCTTTTTAAAGCCGGCTAAATTTTGGGTATCATCTGTTACCTTTACGAGTAGGTTGGAGTTGTTATTGGCATATTCGTAGGTTAACTGGTCAATTTTAATGAGGTCAAAATAGCTATCGCTAATGCCGTTGCGGTCTAGGGTGAGGATGTTGCCGTTTTTGTCGTAAGTGAGCCACTCGTTGTAGTTGTGGGTAAGTTTTACGCTATTGCTCGGTTTGCCGTAAATGGCGTTGGTAAGGCGGTTTAGGGCGTCATATTTCGTTCTACATTTCCATTTTTATCTTCATATTCACTAATCTTATTGTGTTCATTTAATATTGGGATATTTGACTTCTATTACACTTAAATTTTAGACTATATAATCTTACAATAACTTTCCTTTTTTCACTGCGTCTTCAAGATGACCTAGAGTTAATCGCTTCCGACCATTTTTCTTTATTTTTTTTCCTAATAGCCAAGATGATACGATTTGAAAAGGATCTTCTCCCTCTGCAAGGAAATAATCATTAATCACAAAGTCACTCATATCTACATTAAACTTTTTAGAATAATCGTAAAGAAATTCATCAGCATCATCGCCAGTTATTCCTAAATCTTCTTCTAACTCAGTATTCTTATTTATAACTGATTTATCTTTCCAAAATGACTTCGGCAAAATTTCTAATATTTGATTGTAAATTTGCATAGTTATGGTTTTTCTTTTGGACCAGTTGGAAACACGCTCCAATTATTAGAATTTAAATTTTTATTAGTCATATTATTTATTCGATATACGCTTTCATAGGCTCCTCGAATCGTATAATCTTTGAAAGCCGCGCTCCATGGGAAAGTTGCAATATCATAGCCAGTGAGAATATATCCAATTATTGGGACAACACGTCCTATTTGTCCACCTAAAGATGTAGCTTTTGGTAGCCAAGACCAACTTCCTTTATTACTTAAAACCCTACTTGCAAATAATGAAGACAAAGAAGTATTTCGACTAGCGTCTCCCACTACTTTACTTTTTGGAAAAATCGCTTTTGCAAGAGAGGAGCTTTTATCAATTAAAGGAGCTCCTGCAGAAGTTACAGCATTCCCAATTAACAGTTGATTTGCTGACCAATCTTGACTTGAATTTACGATGGATTTTAACATCATTCTGGTGAAATCTCCTTTTTTATATTTGGGAGGGTCGATAGGCTCGCCATCTTCCCCAGAAGCATCACTCCCACTATCATCACTCCCACCTTCTTCACTACTATTATTACCAGCCAATGAATCGACCTGCAAAGCATCATTACCCGAAGTATTTACCCTTGTCATCTGTGCTATGGCATTCACACGATCTCGTAATGATTCTTCATTATCATCTTCACTAGGTTTTGGTGCCATCCCATCCGGGTCAATAAAATAAATGGGGTTGTTAAATGCATAATTATATGGTGAGTGCCTTCTCATTTTTTCCGCAAGAGGATCTATGTTCATCCACCTGCCAAGGGCAGAATCATAATTCCTGGCACCGAAGTCGTACATCTCAATGCCGAACTCACTTTGCAGTTCCTTACCGCCGAACTTGTACTTATACGTCTCCTTCCTACTAGGCGTAACAGGAGTTAACACTACGGTGTTGGTGCCATCGTTAAATTCAAAAATTTTATGGTCGCTGTTATAGCCGTTGTGTTTTAACCCAAAAGGATAGTAATGATTCTCTTCCAGTATGGTAAGCCCTTGGGTTTCGGTTTTGGTGTAGCGTAAGCGTATGTTGCCGAGGAAACGCATTTATTTATTTTTGATAGTTGGTTAAAGGTATGCATTTTATTGGTTTTAAATATTCATAATAAAGTATCAAAAAGCAATGGTATAGTTTTTTTAGGACAGGTCAAATAGCATAACGGCTTTCACTTCTTAAACAAAGTTTTTCTAATCTTCCTTATTACAAAACTTTAACGCATAAAAAAATCCCGTTCTAACCTCACAAAGAACGGGATTGACCTTTAGATCTGAAAATGTCAACAGATCTGGGGTTTTACTTTTTAGCTACATCAATAAAAAAACTTTTTTGGCAACATAAAGTACACTATTAACTAAAATTAAAGTAGGTTTAACTTTTTTGTACATTTTTCCGAAAACATGATTCTCTTTTCTCATTTTCGTTATCCTATTAGTTTTTCATTTTTGTAACGTACTCTAGCTTACATTAAGCTGGTTGATTTAGGGACTGCTAAAGTGTGAAGAATTTTACTATTATAACGATTAAAGGCGTATAAATTCGATGAAATGCATAAAAATTTAACATTCTTGTTCATTTACTCAGTATTTTCTTACAAAAAAGACATAAAAAAACCGCCACTCTAAGAGGGCGGTATGTAAAAGGTAATGCTATATTTATTAAAATACCATCTCAGGAATTTTGCCATTAATAATTAAATTTCCTTCTGTGGCATCTACAATTTCTTCAACACTAACTCCCGGAGCTCTTTCTAAAAGTTGAAATCCATTTTTGGTAATTTCTAGAACAGCAAGATTAGTTACCACTTTTTTTACGCAACCAACGCCGGTAAGTGGCAACGTGCATTTTTTAAGAAGTTTGGATTCGCCTGCTTTATTGGTATGCATCATTGCTACAATAATGTTATCAGCTGAGGCAACTAAGTCCATAGCACCACCCATACCTTTGACCATAACTCCGGGAATTTTCCAGTTGGCAATGTCGCCAAGTTCTGAAACTTCCATAGCGCCTAATATGGTTAGATCTACGTGCTGCCCTCTAATCATGGAAAAACTCATAGCGGAATCAAAAAAAGAAGCTCCGGGAAGGGTTGTAATGGTTTGCTTTCCAGCATTAATTAAATCGGGATCTTCCTCGCCTTCAAAAGGAAAAGGCCCCATACCCAACACACCGTTTTCGCTTTGAAATTCCACATTAATGTCTTCACGCACAAAGTTGGCTACCAAAGTGGGGATGCCAATTCCTAGGTTGACGTAATATCCGTCTTTTACTTCTTTTGCGATGCGTTTTGCTATTTGCTCTTTAGATAATGCCATAATTTTAAAGTTTAAGGTTTGAAGTTAGAAGTTAGAAGTTAGAAGTTAGAAGTTAGAAAGTGAAAAAAATACATCGTACTTCTACCTTTGTACTACTAACTTAATTTGGGTACTTTTTACTTCTAACTTAATTTCTTTTTCTCACTGTCAATTGCTCAATTCGTTTTTCATAATTTTCACCTTGAAAGATGCGTTGTACAAAAATTCCGGGAATATGTACTTGATTGGGGTCTAATGCTCCTGCCGGAAGAAGTTCCTCTACCTCAACCACCGTAATTTTTGCTGCACCACACATATTGGGGTTAAAATTTCTGGCAGTTCCTTTAAAGATAAGGTTTCCGGCTTCGTCGCCTTTCCAAGCTTTGATAAATGCAAAATCTGCTTCAAAAGCTTTTTCCAGTACGTACCATTTTCCGTTGAATTCTCGAGTTTCTTTTCCTTCTGCTACTTCGGTACCATATCCAGCCGGCGTATAAAAAGCGGGAAAACCTCCTTGTGCTGCTTGGCATCGTTGTGCAAGGGTTCCTTGAGGAATGAGTTCTACATCCAGCTCACCACTAAGCATTTGTCTTTCAAACTCAGCATTTTCTCCTACATAAGAAGAAATCATTTTTTTTATTTGTTTCTTTTGTAGTAAAAGTCCCAAACCAAAATCATCTACGCCTGCATTATTAGAAATACAAGTTAAATGGTTTTTGTTTAATTTTACTATTTGTGCTATAGCGTTTTCCGGAATCCCACTTAAACCAAAGCCTCCAAACATAAGAGTCATTCCGTTTTTGATGCCTTGACACGCTTGCGTAACATTAGGTACTACTTTTCTAATCATATTTTTTAAAAACTAAATTCGTCAATTAATTCCTCGTCATTTCTTTGTTTCCATTTGTTGCAATCGGTTTCTATGGAAAGATTTGCAGGACGTTTAAAAGCTTCTTTTGAAACGCCCAATTCTTCATTTTCATAACAGGATTTCATAAAGCCCCCCCAAATTGGCAATGCCATTGTAGCACCTTGTCCATATCGTATTCCAGGAAAATGGGATGCTCTATCTTCTGCTCCTACCCATACTCCTGTAACTAAATTGGGTACCATTCCCATAAACCAACCATCACTTTGGTTTTGTGTGGTTCCCGTTTTTCCGGCTATAGGATTTGTAAGTGCATAAGGATATCCGGTCATAACCGATTTATAAAAAGGATCGTTAACCGCCCAAGTGGTTCTTAGTCTTCCGCCGGAGCCGCCTTGGGTAACTCCTTCCATCAAACTAGTGGTAACATAAGCTGCCTCTTTACTCAACACATCTCTGGTTTTAGGTACGTGTTGAAATAAAACAGTCCCGTTTTTATCTTCTATTCTATTTATAATTACGGGTTCTACATAAATTCCTTCATTAACAAAAACACTATACGCAGCAACCATTTCATAAAGACTAACATCGGGAGTTCCTAAAGCTATGGAAGGTTGTGCGGGCATGTTGGTAACATCGATTCCTAATTTTTCTACCAAATCAATTACCGGTTGTGGCCCCGTTTTATCTACAAGGTTAGCTGAAATAACGTTTATGGATTGTGCTAATGCAGACTTTAATGTGACCATACCTCCATATTTATTGCTAGAATTTTTAGGTGTCCACGGTTTTAATAAACCATATTTTCCTTGTTCGATGGTATATGGCGTATTAGGCAAAGTATCGCAGGGCGACATATGTAGTTGGTCAATGGCAGTGGCATAAATAAATGGCTTAAAGGTAGAACCCACTTGCCGTTTACCGGTTTTAACCATATCATACTTAAAATGCTTATAATCTATCCCTCCAACCCAAACTTTTACCTCTCCTGTTTGAGGGTTCATGGACATCATGGAAGATTGTAAAAAGGATTTGTAATAACGAATGGAATCAATAGGTTTCATTATGGTGTCTATATCTCCTTTCCAGGAAAAAACGCGCATTTCTGTTTCCTTATAAAAGGATTCTTTAATTTCTTCGTCTGTTTTATCTTGATTTTTTAATATTCGCCATCTATCGCTTCTGCGCATGGCAGAATTTAATATACTTTTTGTTTCTTCTTCTGAAATATCACGGAATGGTGCTGTTTTGTTTTTTACATTTTGTTTGTTAAATTCTTCTTGAAGATTTGCAATATGCTTGGTTAAGGCTTCTTCGGCATACTCTTGCATTTTTGAATCAATAGAAGTATATATTTTTAGACCATCTCTATAAATATTGTATTTGCTGCCATCGGGTTTTGGATTTTTGTCAATCCATTTTTGGATTTCTGCTCTGGTAAATTCTCTGAAATAAGTGGCTAACCCTTCATCATGCCCTTCGGGATTGTAATTTAGTGCTAAGGGAAGTTGCTGTAAAGAGTCTCTCACTTCTTTGGACAAAAAATTATTTTTCTCCATTTGTCCTAACACCACGTTTCTGCGGTTTTTTACTAATGCTTCTCTTCGTAATGGATTGTAAAGTGACGAGTTTTTCAACATTCCTACTAACATTGCTCCCTCAACAGTAGTAAGATCTTTGGGCTCTTTACCAAAATAAATTCTTGATCCTGACCGAATGCCTACCGCTTGATTTAAAAAATCGTATTTGTTAAGATACATCGTTATAATTTCCTCTTTTGTGTATTGCCTTTCTAACCTCGTGGCAATAACCCATTCTTTAACTTTTTGCGTAATTCTGGACAAGGTATTTCTAGAACCTTCGCCGGTAAAAAGCTGCTTTGCTAACTGTTGGGTTATGGTACTGGCACCACCCTTTTTACCAAGAAATATAGCTGCTCTTAAGGTTCCTTTCGCATCAATTCCGGAATGGCTGTAAAAGCGCTCGTCTTCTGTAGAAATAAGTGCTTGAACCAAGTGTTCTGGTAAATCATCATATTTTATAGGGGTACGGTTTTCTCTGTAAAATTTTCCAAGGGTTTGCCCATCGGAAGAAACAATTTCTGTGGCAAGATTTGTTTCGGGATTTTCTAATTCTTCAAAGGTTGGCAAGGATCCGAAAACGCCCCAAGAGGCTAATAAAAAAAGTAAAATTATGAAACCCATTACTCCTACAAATAGTTTCCAGAAGGTTCGTATATGCTTTCCAATGGGTGATGTAGATTTTTTAGTTTTCTTTGTTGCCATGTCGTCTTATTGCTTATTACTTGCTTCTATGCTTATTCCCACATCGGTTATTCCCTCTAAATTAGTAACGCCTTCTACAGAATTCTTATTGCGCATTGCTTGTTCTACTTGCAAAGTATATACCCCTTTTTCAAAAAACCGGATATTTTCTTTGTACCACAATTTATTTTCTTTTATGGAACTGCCAATGCCCAACCAAGTACCATCGGGTTTTGCCATTTGATATTCTAAGGTATCGGTAATCACTTTTCCATTGGGAAAATTCATCTTCACAATTAAAAATAAATTGTTGAATTTGAACGCATTGGTGTTTCTGATGTTTAAAAACACATGATAATTTGTGGTTGTGTCGAGATTAGCCAAATTAAATTGTACGATTTCCTCTTTTGGCCAATATCTAGGAAGTGATTTATATTCGCTATATACTTCATTGGTGGTACAACCATAACACACATTCAAAATCAAGAAAAGCACTCCTATATTACGCATCTCTTTGTGGTTTTCTTTTTCTTTTATTTTTGGACCTCTTTTTTGTGCTTTTTGGCTTGTCAAACCGTGTTAAACTATCTTGACCCACCACATTGTTGTACACCGTTTCTTCAGCGGCAACAACTTCTATAGCATAAGCCTCAAGACCTGCCACTTTTTTATTGTCTTTATTGATACCTATAATTTCATTTGCTTTTTGTGTAGATAATTGGTGCCAATTCATCCATTCGCCTTCGTAAGCATACCACAAAATTCCTTTAAAAATATCTATTTTTTGACATACTGCTGTTCCTTTTTCTGTGAATAGCTTGGTTTCTGTATTAGGAAAATCTTTTAGCGCATCCATATACGTATCCAGTTCATAATTCAGGCAACATTTTAACTTCCCACACTGCCCTGCTAGCTTTTGAGGGTTTAGGGATAGTTGTTGGTATCTAGCGGCAGAGGTATTTACCGATCTAAAATCGGTGAGCCAAGTAGAACAACAAAGCTCACGCCCGCAAGAGCCAATTCCTCCAAGGCGAGAGGCTTCTTGCCGAAATCCTACTTGTTTCATTTCAATACGTGTAGAAAATTCTTGTGCAAACTCTCTTATTAATTCTCTAAAATCAACGCGCTCTTCTGCGGTGTAATAAAAAATAGCTTTGGAAGCGTCACCTTGAAATTCCACATCTGAAATTTTCATGCTTAAGCCTAATCGAATAGCTATTTGTCTTGCTCTTACTTTTATGCTCTCTTCTCTATCTCTTGCTTTTTGCCAAATATCGATATCTCTTTGAGAGGCTTTTCGATACACTTTCAAACTGGAATCGTCAATTTTTTCGCGTTTCTTTTTCATTTGTACCCGCACTAATTCTCCGGTGAGCGACACTATACCAATATCATGACCCGAAGCAGCTTCGGTGGCAATCACATCACCCACGCTTAGGGTTAAATTATCTGCATTTTTAAAAAATTCTTTTCGACCATTTTTAAATCGTACCTCTACATAATTAAAGGGTTCTTGATTATCAGGCAAAGACATATTAGCTAACCAATCAAAAACCGTTAGCTTATTGCAGCCATCGGTGCCACAAGTGCCATTGTTTTTACATCCTTTCGGTTGTCCGCCTTTACTACTACAGCTTGTACAGCCCATATTGGTTTCTCTTTTTTGTGGTATTTGTTCCTTTTTTAACTTTTCTTTTTTCTAAAATGTAAATATATTACTTTTTTAACCAACCCTAGTTGATTTTCTTTCCAACTCTAAACTGCAAATAACTAAAAATGTCCTTCTAAATTGTTGATTCCTTTGATTAAAATCCTAACCCGTAAGTTTTACTGAAATTATTTTAACAGGACACGCCTTTTCTGCTGCTTCAACAACTTCTAAAATGTTTGTGTTGTTTGTTTTTAATGTAAAAAACCCTTTGTTATTGGTGGATTTTAATAAAACGCTCTTTCCATCTTTTGTGGACATTTGAAAATGTTTCGGCGCCATTTCTACACAGTAATTACACCCGATACACTTCGCTCTTTGTAAGGTGACTATAACCATTATACTTTAGTCATTTTATACAATTTATCCGACATTCTCACTCTAAAAGGTAATTTTAAGGTAATCTGATCGCCTTTTATTGCTTTTTCAAAAGGCATATCGTTTACAAACATTTCTTCAATGACAAGTTCTTGCACTCCTGTGCTTGGTCCTGTTATCAATATTTTGTCGCCTTTATTTATTTCAAAAGCTTCCACTTTAAACTCTGCTATTCCTGCTTCCGGAAAATAGTGTGTGCCTTTGCCAATATATATTTTCTTTTGGGTGGCTTCTGAACCATTGTGGTTGCTCCATTCCCCTAATTTTTGACCGAGATAGTATCCTGACCAAAAGCCACGGTTGTAAACCGAGTTTAGGCGTTCCATCCAATTTACTACTTTTTCTTTTGAATAGGTATGTAAATAATAGGCATCAATAGCTTCTCGATACGTTTTTATTACGGTAGCCACGTATTCAGGCGCTCTGCCGCGGCCTTCTATTTTTAAAACTTGAATGCCCGCATTTATAACTTGGTCAAGAATATCCAAAGTACAAAGGTCCTTGGGCGACATCATGTATTCATTTTCTAATGCTATTTCAAATCCGGTTTCTTGATCGATTACGGTATATTTTTTTCTACAATTTTGTTTACAAGCACCACGATTTGCTGAAGAATTAGTAGAATGTAAACTTAAATAACATTTGCCGGAAACAGCCATACACAAAGCACCGTGACCAAATATTTCTATTTCAACTAATTTGCCTGAGGGTCCTTTTATTTGTTCTTTCTTAATTTGACTAGTAATGTTTTTTACCTGCCGCAAACTCAATTCGCGTGAAAGCACCATCGTATCAGCAAAAAGGCTATAAAACTTAACGGTTTCTATATTGGTTACATTAAGTTGTGTGGAAATATGTACTTCCATTCCCATTTCTCTGGCAGAAGCTATTACTGCTTGGTCAGAGGCAATTACAGCCGTTACACCAACTTCTTTTGCTTTGTTTAAAAGGGTTTTAACTAACGAAAGGTCGTGGTCATAAATAATGGTATTTAAAGTTAAATACGTTCGCATTTTCGCAGCATTACATCGTTTTACAATTTCCGATACATCTTCTAAAGTAAAATTTATAGAAGCACGTGCTCTCATATTGAGCTGTTCTACACCAAAATAAACCGAATCTGCCCCGTTCTGAATTGCTGCTTGAAGCGATTCAAAATTTCCAGCCGGTGCCATTAATTCTATTTTTTGTGTTGTTCCCATTAGTTAGGGTTTTAATTTGAAGAGTTTATCAGACTTTCTTATTTTAAATGGCAAACTTAAGGTTACTTTATCGCCTTTTCTAGCTGAATTAGCTAGGCTGCCATTTACAAACATTTGGTTTATAGTAAGTTCCTGATTTCCTGTTGTAGGTCCTGAAATACAAATTTTATCTCCTACATACAATGCGTCCTGTTCCACTAAAAATAATCCTACTTTCGATTTTGTATAGTAATGCTCGCCCTTACCAACCAAATCCTTTTTAACGGCAATGCGTTGTCTAATTTTTTTTGGTTTTTCCGCTACTCCCAAACTGTGGTCTGATAATGCTCCTGAGCTTTTAAATTTTAGGGCTTCGGATTTACCTTTTCTAAAAATCATATTGCCTTTTTGAATTCCCTTTCGCAATTTTACTTGTTCTGCTATGGGTAAGTGAATTACTTCCAAACAATCGGAAGAGCAACAATTTTCCATTTTTTCTTTACACGCGTCACATTGTATAAATAACAAGTGGCATCCATCATTGATACAGTTTGTATGGTTATCACAAGGTTCTCCGCATTGATGGCATCTAGAAACAATGTCGTTAGTGATTCGCTCACCAAGACGATGGTCAAAAACAAAATTCTTTCCTAAAAATTTATTTTCCAGATTTTCTGCTTGTACTTGTCTGGTATATTCAATAATGCCTCCTTCTAACTGGTACACGTTTTTAAACCCTTTGTGTTTAAAAAATGCACTTGCCTTTTCACAGCGTATACCGCCGGTACAATACATTAATAAATTTTTATTTTCCTTAAAGTCGGCTAATTGATTTTCTATAATGGGAAGCGATTCTCTAAAGGTTTCTACATCCGGGGTTATAGCGCCTTTAAAATGTCCTATTTCACTTTCGTAGTGGTTTCGCATATCCACCACAATAGTGTTTGGGTCGTTTAAAAAAGCATTAAACTCATTTGCTTTTAAATGGATACCTCTGTTTGTTACATCAAAGGTTTCGTCTTGCAGACCATCGGCAACTATTTTATTGCGTACTTTTATGGTCAGTTTTAAGAAGGAATGATCGTCGTGTTCTACCGCAATATTTAAGCGAATGCCTTGCATAAAATCATAGGTTTCTATATGATTTTTAAAGGTGTAAAAAGCATCAGCGGGAAGAGAAAGTTGTGCGTTTATTCCTTCAAATGCTACATAAATTCTGCCAAGAACCTCCAGTGGATTCCAAGCTAAAAATAGGGCGTCTCTAAATGCTTTAGGGTCTTGAATTTTAGCGTAGGTATAAAAAGATAACGTGAGTCGTTGTTTTCCGGCTTCATCAATAAGCTCGGCTCTTTCTTCTGCGCTTAGGGTGTTATACAGTTGCATGCTATAAACAGTTAAGTGAGAAAATATATTTTGTTCTAATTGGAAGAACACATGGCAAAAGTAAGTGTTTCTATAGTTTTTTCATTAAAAAAAGCATCAAATTGGTAGTTGATGCTTTTTTTCGAACGGCTAATTCGTTAATATTCATTTGTTTTTTCATCATTCAAATTCTGAAGTGATTTAAACTTTTTTGATTGAAGCGAAAAATGATGATTTTTTGTTCCATATGAAGGCTTTTTTGAGTTGCATAGCCTTAGCTACGGAACGAAAAAAAAACAAATATGGGGCAAAAAGGGAATTTTTTCAGCCAATTAAAAAAAGTTTAAATCACTTCTCTATTAATAAAGTTAGCCACCATCCACTTTGCAACTACTATGTATGGATATAGAAATTGCAAAACCGGTACGATTCAAAATTAAAATGCGTTTAGCTGTTTTCATGGATGCTACCAAATATAGATAATTATAATTAAGATGTATAATCTAATAAAAGGTTGCGCATAATTATTGTTATGAAAGAAAAGAAGTATTATTTTAGCATCATATTTATACTAAAAAAACAAATGCAATGAGTAACGAAAAAGAAATGGAAGCAAAACTAAAAGCTCTAAAGCTTACACTAGATAAATTAGACAAAACCTACGGAAAAGGTACTGTAATGAAAATGGGCGACCAAGCGGTGCAGGAAGTGGAATATATTTCTACAGGCTCCTTAGGTTTAGATATTGCTCTAGGAGTGGGCGGATTACCAAAAGGACGGGTGGTAGAAATTTATGGTCCAGAATCTTCAGGAAAAACTACTTTAACTCTTCACGCTATTGCCGAAAGTCAGAAAAAAGGAGGCATTGCAGCTTTTATAGATGCCGAACATGCTTTTGACAGGACGTATGCCCAAAACCTTGGTGTAGATGTTGAAAATTTAATTATTTCACAACCGGATAATGGTGAGCAAGCTTTAGAAATTACGGACAACTTAATTCGAAGTGGTGCCATAGACATTGTGGTTATTGACTCTGTAGCCGCATTAACTCCTAAAAGTGAAATTGAAGGAGAAATGGGCGATTCAAAAATGGGATTGCATGCCAGATTGATGTCACAGGCTTTACGAAAACTAACAAGCTCGATAAGTAAAACCAACTGTACCGTTATATTTATTAACCAATTACGTGAAAAAATAGGGGTAATGTTTGGGAATCCGGAAACAACAACCGGTGGTAATGCATTAAAATTTTACGCCTCCGTACGGTTAGACATAAGACGTTCTACCCAAATAAAAGACAGTAATGGAGAAGTACAAGGAAATAGAACGAAAGTAAAAGTGGTTAAAAACAAAGTAGCTCCGCCGTTTAGAACCGCTGAATTTGACATTATGTATGGTACTGGAATTTCCAAAGTGGGTGAAATTATCGATCTTGGGGTAGATTTTGAAATTATTAAAAAAAGCGGCTCTTGGTTTAGCTATGAAGACACAAAATTAGGTCAAGGTAGAGATGCTGTAAAAGCAATACTTTTAGACAATCCGGATCTTATGGAGGAAATAGAGTCCAAAATAAAAGAAGCCATTTCCATAATTAAAAGTTAAATAGTAAAACGCACAACGCAACCAAATAAAATATTTTGCATCTACAGGTCAAGAACCTTGTTTTTAGTGTAATAACTTGTAGATGCATTTTTTTATTCCCGTGTTGCTAGGTACAACAAACAACTAAAACCCGGGGCAGAGTTTGGCTTTAGAAGAACTCATAGAAAAGTGTAAAAATGAAAACGCAAAAGCGCAAGGAGAATTGTACGTTCTTTTTTCCGGTAAGTTGTTCTCTGTTTGCTTAAAATACTCAAGAAATTATGTGGAGGCACAAGATAACCTCCAAGATGCATTTCTTACTATTTTTAAGTCTATAAAACAATACAAACACAAAGGTTCCTTTGAAGGTTGGATGAAACGCATTACCATTAACACGGTTTTGCAAAAATATCGTAAAGAACGCTTTTTTGAAATTATTAATGAAGAAGCCATTGAAGACCCGGAGGAAATAGAAATTGAACAGAGTAATTTATCCTTAGATTTTTTACTCCACATTATTCAAGAATTGCCAAACCAATATCGATTGGTTTTTAACTTGTATGTTTTAGATGGATATTCACATAACGAGATTGCGGAAATGCTAAACATTACATCTGGCACTTCCAAATCTAACCTTGCAAGAGCAAGAATGATTTTAAAGACAAAAATTGAAGATTATAATTCCGCTCAAGCAAAGAGCAACTAATAAATGAAAACAAAAAAGCACCTAGATCAGCTTTTTAAAGAGCAATTCAAAAACTTTGAGGTTTCCCCACCACCTGTTGTTTGGGAAAACATCGAGGCTGCTTTGCATAAAAAGAAGAAAAACCGAAAAATTGTGCCTATTTGGTACAAAATGGCTGGTGTTGCAGCTCTTTTTCTTTTATTTTTTACTATAGGCAATTACTTTTTTAACAATAACTTTCCAAATACAACCATAACGAATGAAGAAAGCAACGGCATAGAAAGAACTAGCCCACAATTTTTGGATACCGATGTGCTAGTGCAAGAGCAAAATGATGCCGCTCCAAATGCTAAAGATATTTTGAAAAAGGCAACCTCTGATGAAGTACAAGTATCTTCAACTTCTTCCGATAATTCATTAAAAGAAAATCAAGAGCACAAAGAGAACCACACTAGTTCAAAACCGAAATCGAAAGTAAAGACTACTTCTTTAAAAGATACAGATGTAGTGATTACTTCTGAAAACAAAAAAGAAAAAACTACAAAACCTGAAAAACCCTCAGCAAATACTATTCTTGAAAAAGAAAAAAACAAAACAATTATAGCAGAAACAGTTTCCAAAGAAATAAAAACAACTTCTCCGGATAAAATAGATGCAGAGATTTCAGAAACAGATATTGTTGTTATAGAACCTGCAGAAGAAAATAAAAAATCCATTTTTGATGCTATTCAAGAAAAAGAAATCGCTCTTGCATCTTCTGAAAAACAAACTCTTGATAACCGTTGGGAAGTGTCTCCAAATTTTGCTCCTGTTTATTATAACTCACTAAATGGTGGCTCTTCTATTGATTCTCAATTTTCTGATAACACCAAATCAGGTGATGTAAACTATAGCTATGGTGTAAAAGTAAGCTATGCTGTTACTAAAAAATTAAGCGTTAGAACCGGAATAAATAAAGTAGATTTAAGTTATGTAACTAACGATATTGAGTTTGCTGCTGCTAGTACGACTGCCGCTTTAAAATCTATAAATTACAATACTCGAGGCGTCATTGTTGCTGTTGGCAGGAGAGGAACATTAAACACTCCTCCTTCCGGAACACCCACTATGTCTGACGATGGCACTATGATTGTTCCTAGAAGTGGCGTTATTCCCGGCACTATGAGTCAAAATTTAGATTATTTTGAAATACCATTAGAATTAAAATATGCTCTTTTAAATAAAAGATTTGGTTTAAATATGATTGGCGGTTTGAGCACGCTTATTTTAAGTGCAAATGATATCCGTGTCAACTCCGATGGGTTTCAAACCAGTATTGGGGAAGCTAATAATTTAAACCCATTAAGCTTTAGCACCAATGTAGGTTTAGGTCTTGATTATAAAATTACCAAAAAAATTGTATTTAATCTTGAGCCCATGTTTAAGTATCAAATTAATGCTTATACAGATAATAATATTGACTTTAAACCCTATTACTTAGGAGTATATACCGGTTTTAGTTATCGTTTTTAAGTTTAGTTTAGTAGCTTTGTTTGTCACATATTGCTAATTGCATTGCAATTTATTAGGTGATAAACAATGTAAAAAGTCACTCTTTGTGCCAAAAGAGTGACTTTTTTTTATATCGTGGGGTGTTTTAATTCTTCTAAAATAATTTTATAAACCACGTCTTTAACGCTTCTCTTTCCTTCTTTTGTAAAGGAAGTTGTATCTATAAACCGATGGCTTTTCACACGCATAATTCCCATGCTTCCACTGGTAAACGTATAAGGAAATCGTTTTTTATTATCGTGAAACGTCATTGGAACCACAGGAATTTGATGTTCAATCGCAAGTCGAAATGCACCGTCTTTAAAAGTGTCCAGCAAGATACTTTCATCTTCAGGAACACCACCTTCCGGAAAAATACAAATACTCAGCCCTTGTTTAATTCGCTCTTGTGCTGCCTCAAAAACATCTACCCTGCTTTTTGCATTGTTTCTATCCACTAAAATGCAGGTGCGTTTATAGAAAAACCCAAAAATTGGTATTTTACCTAATTCCTTTTTTCCCACAAAAACAAACGGACATTTTACAGAATAAAGCATCAACATAATATCGGTCATGGACGTGTGGTTAGAAACAAACATATAACTTTTGCCTTTTTGCGGTTTTTCCTCTCTTTTTATTTTTGGGACAAAACCCATTCCAAATAGAATAATGGTTGCCCATAGGCGAGCGAGGATAAAAAACATCGGATACCAAGACTTTTTTGCAACGCTAAGTATTAAAAAAGGAAATAACAGTATAATGGTACATGCGATTAATACATAAAACCAAATTTTCCACAAAGGAATAAGAATGTATTTGAATAAAAACATAGAAGTCAAAATTACACAAATGTATTGAGCCATTGCAACAAAAAAAGTACCTTTGTTTTAATTAATTTTTTTGAATACAATAATATATGGCTAGAATACTTACAGGCATACAAAGTACAGGAACCCCTCACTTAGGAAATATTTTAGGAGCAATCCTTCCGGCAATTGCAATGGCAAACCAACCCAATACCGATTCTTTTTTGTTTATAGCAGACATGCACTCCTTAACCCAAATAAAAGACCCAAAAACACTTAAAGAAAACACCTTTAGTGTTGCTGCTGCATGGTTAGCCTTTGGATTAGATGTAAATAAAACTGTTTTTTATCGCCAAAGCGATGTGCCTCAAGTTACTGAACTTTCTTGGTATTTAAGTTGTATGTTTCCATACCAACGGCTTACACTAGCGCATTCCTTTAAAGACAAAGCAGACCGATTAGAGGATGTTAACGCCGGTCTTTTCAGTTACCCAATGCTTATGGCAGCCGATATATTGTTGTATGACGCTCATTTTGTTCCAGTAGGCAAAGACCAGTTACAACATATTGAAATGACCCGTGACGTAGCGTCTAGATTTCATGCGGTATATGGTGAAACATTTGTCATGCCCAAAGCAAAAGCGCAAGAGGAAAGCATGTATATTCCGGGAACAGATGGCGCTAAAATGAGTAAATCAAAAGGGAACACCATCAATATTTTCTTGCCCGAAAAGCAACTTCGTAAACAAATAATGAGCATAGAAACCGATAGCACACCATTAGAAGAACCAAAAGACCCAAACACCTGTAATGTGTTTGCATTGTATAAACTAATAGCTTCTGAAAAAGACATTGCCATAATGCGCACCAACTATCTGGCTGGAAATTATGGCTATGGTCATGCCAAACAAGCGCTTTTTGATTTGCTTATTGAAAAATTTGCAGAACAACGCAAGCTGTTTATTTATTATATGGAAAATCAAATAGAACTGGAACGAGCCCTTAAAACCGGCGCTCAAAAAGCAACCCTTGTGGCAAATGACGTGCTAAAGAGGGTACGAACAAAAGTGGGGTATTAATAATAAGAAAAAACCTCTAAGATAGTCTCTTAGAGGTTTTTAATAAGTTATTATTTTTAATAATTATCTTTTAACAACATTGAAGCTTCCTACTACGCCATTAACAGTAGCTTTCATTATGTACATCCCATTACTTAAATTTGCAATGTTAATTTTAGAACTTAATGCATCTGGCGAAACATAAATAAGTTCTTGTCCCAAAACATTATAAATAGAAATATTTTCAATAGTAGTTGCTGCTCTAACATTTAAAATATCTCTTACAGGGTTTGGATAAAAAGTAAAGCCATCCAAAATATTATCGTTTAAACCTAAAACACTTCCAGTAACATCAAAAGGAAATCCTAAGGGATTTCCTGACCCTCCATCTATTGAATCTTGCCACGCAGCGTTTGTCCCAATATATTGAATTGCATTACCAACAGGCCCAGGTCCTAAAAGAGCTATAGGTGGCGCCCAAGGTCCAGAAGCTAAAGTTCCATCAGCATCCCAATCTAACCAATAAGTGCCTGGCGTAAGAATTAGTCCTGGTGTTGCAACTGTATTTGTCATTATAGGTCTTGCATTATCTTGAGGTGTTGTTTCAGAAGCTCTATAAATTCCAGACCAAGTTGTTCCTGTCATTGCGCTTATTGCATCATCTCCATAAATAACTTGACTTGCTGGATCATTAGGTATTCCGTCCCAAATTTGTAATGTAACTCCTGTCATCGTCGAGGTTGTTGTAGAACCTGTTTGATATGCATAAAAATCGATTGAAGTTACTTCAACTGTTTCTGTAACTACCCAATCGTCAGACATTCTGTTGGCACTTAGAGTTTGAATACCCGCTCCAAGAGTTGTATTTCCAACCGTTAGGTTTTCTAAAAGACTTAAGTCGGCTCCTCCTGCACCTCCTCCAGGTGTATTAAAGACTGGACCATTACTATAGATAATTCCACCTTGAACTTGATGGTTTGTTCCTGTTATAGGCGTCTCAACATTCCCATTGTTTGGGTTATGGTTGTATTCCGTTACATTTTCGGCATTTTGTGCAGAAAGTTGTGAAGAAATAATAAGAGCGGATAGCACTAAAAATGATAACGTAATTTTTTTCATAATTTATTTGTTTAGTTAATAAGGGTAAATCTAATAAAAAAACAAATATGATGTTAAATAATTTAAGTATTTTCATATATCTTGCCAGGCAAAGCCCTCAATACTCCTTTCATCTCCATACCAAACAAAATAGTGGTTGTTTTGTGTACCGGTATTTTGCAATGAATAGCAATCAAGTCTAACTGTTGTTTTGGGTTTTCTCTTAAATAGTTAAAAATCACCTTTTCTTCCTCGTTCAATTCCACAAACAATTGCTTTTGAATGTTTTTAGGCTTTTCTTCCTCTAATTTCCAATCTAACATATACACCACATCTGCTGCTGAAGTTAGCACATGCGCTTTTTGCGTTTTAATTAAATTATTGCAGCCTTGGCTTTGGCTATCTGTGGATCTTCCCGGAACGGCAAAAACATCTCTATCATAGGAGGTAGCAATGTCTGCAGTTACTAAACTGCCTCCTTTTTCAGCAGATTCTATAACAATGGTGGCTTCCGATAATCCTGCAATAATTCGGTTTCTTTTTAAAAAATTGGTTTTATCAAACGCATCACTACTCCAAAATTCGGTGATAAATCCTCCATTGTTTTCTATGTCTGCTGCATATTTTTTATGCACTTTTGGATATATTTGGTTAAGCCCGTGCGCAAGGCAACCTATGGTTTGTAATCCATTTTTAATAGCAGCTTTATGTGCGGTAATATCTACGCCATACGCAAAACCGGAAACGATTACCGGATGGAGCGGCGCCAATTCTGAAATCAATTTTTCACAAAAAGCAGTGCCATAGGTGGTAATCTTTCTAGTTCCAACAACACTTATTATGCGTTTTTTGTTAAGATTAATGTTACCTCTATAAAAAATTAATACAGGACCATCCAAACAGTATTTTAATTTTTCAGGATAGTTTTCCTCTTTAAAATAAGCATATTGAATATTTTCATTTTCAATATACTGAAGTTCTTTTTCTGCTAATGCAAAATTGTCTTTGCTCAGTAATTCCTTCAATTTAAAAATCCCTATGCCGTCAATTTTCAATAAGTTGTATTTCTTTTCTTTAAAAATCGCTTCTACACTTCCTACTTTTCGGATGAGTTTTTTTGCTGAGGCATCGCCTAAGTTTGGCACTTTCTGTAAAACAAGTAAATGAAATAATTCGTCTGTAGTCAATTGAAAAAAATTAGATGAGGCTTTAAAAATACAAGAAAAATCGTTTTGTTAAAAACTTAGTTGCAAGAAAATATACAAAAAGAAAAAAATTGCTAAATTTGTTTACTATGCAACTAGACCATTATATTACCGATCTTTTATACCGCTATGAATGTGTCATCATTCCCGGATTGGGTGCCTTTTTAACGCAAAATCAATCTGCCAGCATAAATGTGACCAGCTATAATTTTAATCCACCAAGCAAACGCTTGTCCTTTAACCAGCAATTACAAACGAATGACGGTTTACTGGCAAACTATATTTCTGTTGTAGAAAACTGTTCTTATGAACTGGGTTTAGAAAAAATAAGAGCCTATACCAAACATGCAAAACAAGAACTGCACCTTGGCAACACCTTTACAATAGAAAACATAGGTTCTTTGTCTTTAAATATGCAGGATGCCATTGTTTTTGAACCAAAAAGTACTTTAAACTTTCTGACAGATTCCTTTGGTTTGTCCTCCTTTATTTCTCCAGAAATATCTCGTATGCAACCAAAAAGTTCTACAGAAAAACCGGTTATTTTATTTACTCCGGAAAAAAGAGTTGCATTGCCTTTTACTAAATATGCCGCAATTGGCTTGTTGGCACTAGGACTTTCCGGTTTTGGAGGTATGTATTACTTCAGCAGTCAGGTGCATACCCATAATCTAGCTGAAAAACAAAAAGCAAACTCCATCCTTGAAAATCAAATGCAACAAGCCACTTTTGTGTTAGACAATGCCCTGCCAAGTTTAGTGGTTTCCGTAAAAAAACCCGTAGGAAATTTTCATGTCATCGCCGGTGCCTTTCGGGAAGAAAATAATGCATTATCTCGTATGGAAGAACTGAAAGAAAAAGGGTTTCCTGCTAAAACTCTTGGTGTTAATAAATTTGGATTGCACCAAGTAGTGTATAGCTCTCATCAAGACAAAAACGAAGCACTGACTGTTTTACGTGAGGTAAAACGCACAGAAAACGCAGATGCTTGGCTACTTGTTGAGGCGTCAAACAAATAAAATTTCCTTTTTTTCTTAATTTATTTCTAAAATTGAAAAGAGCCTTATCTTTGCAAAAAAAATGCAAGCAAAATCTCCTAAAGATTCCAGAACCATAGTTACTGATTTGGTTTTACCAAGTGAAACAAATCCTATTGGTAATATGTTTGGTGGCGAACTCTTAGCTCGTATGGATCGCGCAGCAAGTATTGCAGCAAGACGTCATTCACGAAGAATTGTGGTTACTGCCTCAGTAAATCATGTCGCTTTCAACAAAATGATTCCCTTGGGAAGTGTTGTTACTGTGGAAGCAGCGGTTTCACGCGCCTTTAAAACCTCCATGGAAGTCTATATGGATGTTTGGATAGAAGACAGAGAAAGCGGCATAAAAAGCAAAGCTAACGAAGCCATTTACACTTTTGTTGCCGTTAATGAGTCCGGAACCCCTATGGAAGTGCCTCAATTAATCCCCGAAACCGATTTAGAAAAAGCACGTTATGAGGCAGCTTTACGAAGAAAACAATTGAGTTTGGTTCTTGCCGGAAAAATGAAACCCCACGATGCAACCGAGTTGAAAGCCCTTTTTGTATAAAATTACATTCTATACACCCACTCGGCAGGATTCAGCTTGTTTGTATTTTGAAAAATAAGGAATTTTAAAGTGGTTTTTCCTGTGGTTGGATTTGTGAATATTTTTCCTATCTCCTGTTTGGTTTTGACCTTATCGCCTTTTTTTACATACACATCAGTAATGTTTTGATAGACTGTAATGTAATCACCGTGACGTATTTGTATGGCTTTATTTGCTCCTTTTATAACGGTTACGGCTAATACTTCGCCATCAAAAGCAGCTCTTGCTTTTGCGCCACTTTCTGTTGCAATTTCTACACCACTACTATAGGTTTTTACGTTAGGAAGTGTCGGGTGCTGGGTAGTGCCAAAATTAGTAATCACTATTCCTTTTTCTACCGGCCAAGGTAATTTTCCTTTGTTGCTTGTAAAATTAGCTGCAAGCGCTTTTGCTTCAGCCGTCATAGCAAAAGTAGGGCTGCTTGTATTGGTTTTTGAAGTAACAACTCCGGAAGCTTTATTAGCTTCTAAAATGGCGGCTCTAATTAAATCTTCAATTTGTTTATCGATGGCTGCTGCTTCTTTTTGTTTGTCCTTTATTTGTAACGCATATTTGCCCTCCTCTTTTTTCAAGGACGAAACTAATTTTTCTTGCTGAATTTTCTCTTCACTAAGATTGTTTTTTGCTATTCGGTTTTCCTCAACAAGCTTTTGTTTTTCTTTTTGTTGAGCAACTAAGCTTTTGTTCAATTCCTGCAATTCTTGCGTTTTGGACTGTATTGCTTCTCCTTGCTTTTTACGATGGGTTGCATATTGTTTCATGTATTGCACCCGTTTATAGGCTTGCAAAAAATTTTCTGAAGACAATAGAAACATGATTCTACTTTGGTCACTTTTACTTTTATAGGATTTTTCAATCAGTTTACCATAATCCACTTTTAATGCTTCTAAGTCTTTGCGAAGTTGGGCAATTTTTGAAATATTGGTGTTTATTTCTCTGGAAATCAAATTTGCTTGTTGGTTGGTAACTTTAATAAGGTTTTCTCTTACCTGAATACGTTTTGCTATGTTTTCCACTTCACTTAAAACTGATTTTTCTTTTTTCTTTGTTGAAAAAAGCAAATTGTTTATTTGCCGTATTTCTTCTTGAAGCTGTTGTTTTTTTTGTTCCAGCTCTGCTTGTTTGTCTTTTTGTGCATGCACAGAAAGCCCTGTTGAAAACAACAAGATAAAAAACAACCCGTATTGGAACATTTTTTTCATCAATCTAAATGTATTTCTTCATAACCATTAGGAATTCTAAAAGGAAAACTTACTTGTGCATTTACATCTATATTTCTAAAATCTAAAGTAATTCTAGTTTGTTTTTCTAATTCGATGGCGGTTATTTTAAGGCTTTTCGGAAAAAGATAAGATCCCACTTCTTGATAGGAATCATAATCTATCGTTAGAATACGTTGCTCGATAGGTTGCATTACTTGTTGTGATGCCATTTTAAAGGTGCCGGGTTGTATTAAAAAAATATATTGAAAAATTTCCGATTGCTTTTCCGGAGTAAGCCGATAATTTGACCCAAACACAGAAGCTGTGTAGTTGTTTTTTGTCAAATCGAAAACAGCTTGTCCTAATAAAATGTTTTGTGCCATTTCAAAATCAATAGTAACTCCCAACCACTGGCTTAATAAGCTAAAATCTCCGTCAAAATAGGTTTTACCTATGGTTTCATAGTAGCTTACATGGTCTTTGGTAATAAGCATTTTTGAAAGAGTAATTCCAAGAATAGATGCGCTTATCCAAATGGTTTCGTCTTTTTGCATGCGCAAAGCTACCGTAACACTTTGCGATTTTTCACCATCATCATAATTCACTTGCATTCTGGATGCCAAAGTGGTAAATGCCGGTTCTTTTGCATTATGCAAATCGATGATGCTTTTAACATTTAAGGAAGCATCTAGCGCCCCACCAACCACTTTTTTACTGGTGCCACACGAAATTAAGAAATGACTACAAAAAAATAAGATTAATATCGACTGGATTTTCATGGGTTGTATTAATTCTTTGAGCTTAGGTTTTGAGCTTTTATCTTGTATTCCTGTGCTTTTTTCAGGTTTCCCTCTGTTTCATAGGCTTTGCTGAGTTGGGTATAGAAATCGAGTTCCAATTTTGTATCTTCTATTAAATAGTCCAATCCGGTTTCTAACGCTGTAATTGCTTTTTTATTCTCATGTAAGCCAATATTAGCAACCCCTTGCAATAAATATAAAAGTGGCTGTGAAGGGAAAAAATCTAAGGCTTCTTTGCTCAGTTTATCTGCTTCTGCAAACTTTTTAAAATCGATTTGTAATAAAAGTGTGTTTTTTATAAGATTAAAATCTGACGGATTTTTAGTTACTCCCAATTCAAAATACTGCAAAGCTTCGGCATACCTTTCTTTTTTTAAATAATAATTTCCTAATTGCACAAAGACTTTGGGGTCGTTTTCTACTGCTGAAAAAGCAGACACCATGGCTACCAACTCGTCTTCATAGCCCGGATTTTGGTTTACAAACAACAAAAAGTCATTTAATACTTTAAATTTATTTTCCGAATCAATTGCTTCTGAGGAGAAAACAATTTTCATAGATTGTAATGCCTTTTCTGGTTGCTTTTCTTCTAAATAAAATTTATAAAGAGCTAAATGAACAAGCTCTGAATCCGGTTTTTCTTTTAAAAGTTGTTGTGCAACCTCAAATGCCGCTTTGCTATTTCCTTTTTCGCTTTGTAAAAAAATAAGGTTCAAAAAATCTTGCTCTTGCACAGGATTTCTTTGAATGCGTTGTTCTAGGTCAGAAATTTGAGTGCTCGTATCATCGCTCTTGGCATAGATTTGTTGGCGCAATTGGTTTCTATAGTCATTACTGCCATTTTCTTGATCTAATTCGTCTAATAGTTGAAGTGCTTCGGTGTAATTTTCAGTACGCTCGTATAAATTGGCTAGATCTTCTTTATATTCTTTATCAAACGGAATTAATTTTTTTATGATTTCTATTGCTTTTATGTACTCTTTGGTGTTGTAATACACCTCATAAAGCGCCTCAAATACATCGAGGCGTTCGCCTTCCATAAGTAGTACTTTTTTAAAATTTGCTTCGGCTTCTGCATACTTTTTTAAAAGACTTTGGTTTTTTCCCATTTCAAAATAAACTACGGCTTCGTCGGGTTTTTCTTTTGCAGCTTTTTCGAGAGATTCTAGTGCTTTATCATAATTTTCAATGGCTTTTTGCTTTAGGGCTTCAAAAAAAAACTCCTGAAAACTATCGGTTACATTGGTTGGTTCCTCTAATGATCCCCCTTCTTTTTCTTGTGCAAAAATTTGCTTTGGAAGCAAGAGCATTCCGAAGAGTACAATAAAAAAGTATGTGTTAATTTTTTTCAAGAGTTTATTTTTAATCCTTATTGCCAAATAGGCTTATTCCAAAACAGAATAATCGCCGATACTTATGGAGGTAAAGTTTCCATCAAAGGTAACGTGATTTCCTATCATTGCATTATCCAAAGCGGCATTTCTTATGGTGGTATTTGTTTGAATCAAGCTGTTTGAAATGGTACTGTTTTCTACCGCGCATCCGTCACCAAGTGAGGTATTTGGCCCTATAGTGCTGTTTTTTATAGATACATTTTCACCAATATAGCAAGGCTCAATTATGGTGGCATTTTCCTCTTTAATGTGGCTAGAGATAAGCGGTATCCCTTCTTGCGAAAGAAAACCCAACATTCGGCTATTGGTTTCTACGGTTACATTTTTATTGCCACAATCCATCCATTCATCAATTTTTCCGGGGACAAAAATATTTCCCTTTTGCATCATGGCTTTTATGCCGTCATTAATTTGGTATTCGCCTCCATGGGTTATATTAGTGTCTAACACCTGTTGAAGTTCGTCTTTCAAATCTTCGACTTTTTTGAAATAATAAATGCCAATTACTGCCAGATTAGAGACAAAAGTTTCTGGTTTTTCTGCCAATCCAGTGATATGGTTTTTTTCGTTTAGGTTTACCACACCATATTGTTGTGGGTTTTCTACTTCTTTCACCCAAATAACACTATCGGCGTTTTCGTCTAAAGCAAAATCAGCTCTAAATAAGGTGTCCGCATAGGCAATAACACAAGGACCGGTGAGTGAATCTTTGGCACACATAATAGCGTGACCGGTGCCCAGAGGTTTATCTTGGTAATAAATAGTGCCTTTTGCGCCAAGGTCTTTTGCTATTTCTAGTAGATTTTTTTCCACTTCTTCACCAAAATCTTCTGCGATGATGAAGGCAATTTCTTCAATGTTTTGGTTTAAAACTTTTGCAATATCCTTTACTAATCGATGCACAATAGGCTTCCCTGCTACAGGAATTAGCGGTTTAGGAACGGTTAATGTATGTGGACGAAGGCGTGAACCACGTCCCGCCATTGGTACTATTATTTTCATCTTTTGGATGTTATATTTGAGATATTAGTTTATTATTTTATTCCCGTACTTCCAAAACCTCCTGCTCCCCGTTGCGTTTCTGAAAGGATTTCAACTTGTGACCATTCCGCACGTTCGTGTTTTGCTATTACTAATTGTGCTATTCGTTCGCCATTTTCTATGATGAATGCCTCGTTAGACAAATTTACTAGGATAACGCCTATTTCGCCTCGATAGTCTGCATCTATGGTTCCCGGCGCATTTAAAACGGTGATTCCCTTTTTTGCTGCCAAGCCGCTTCTTGGGCGTACTTGTGCTTCAACGCCTATGGGAAGTTCTATAAACAATCCTGTTTTAATGATAGCTCGCTCTAAAGGTTTTAAAATAACAGACTCTTGTATGGAAGCCCGCAAATCCATTCCTGCAGAAGCAATCGTTTCATAACTAGGCAACTCGTGAGCGGAGGTATTGATAATCTTTATTTTCATTTTTTAAATTGTATTAATTGTAAAAGGACCTGTTTTTCTTGAATAAAAACCAAAGTTAAAAATGCAATCCACAACCCTATTCCAATAAAATAATTATTTCTGAAAACATAAAAAGAAAGGGCTGAAAAAGCAATGGAAATCAGGAAGTACAAACTCATTTTTTTTATGGCATACGGAATTGGGTAGTGTTTTTGCCCGAAATAATAGGACAAGAGCATCATCACCGTATAGGCTGATACCGTGGCAATAGCCGAACCCATATAGCTCATAATCGGTATGAGTAAAAAGTTAATAGCTAAAGTAATAAATGCCCCAACGATGGAAATGTAAGCGCCAAATTTTGTTCGATCGGTAATTTTATACCATACAGAGAAGTTATGATAGATGCCCAAACAAAAATTGGCCAGCAAAATTAGTGGAACGATTTTCATGGCTTCCCAATAAGCAGAATCTCTAATTAAAATTACTTTCAATACATCTGCAAAAATAACTACAGTCACTAATATTACCGCGCCAAAGGCTACAAAATATCTGGTTATTAAAGCGTACGTTTCCGGAGCATTTTTATGGGTTGCCCTACTGAAGAAAAAAGGTTCAATGCCCATTCGGAAAGCTGTGGCAAAAAGGGTCATAAACACTGCCAATTTATAACAAGCAGAATAGGCCCCTATAGCTTCTTCGGCACTATTTTCGGGAAGCATCCACAATAGGAGTATTCTGTCAAAAGTTTCATTTACTGCAAAAGCAATTCCGGCAATAAGTACCGGAAAGGCATAATGCATCATTTCTTTCCAAAGCGTTTTATTGAACCTGTAATTTATTTTAATATAAAAAGGAAGTATCAAGATTAAAGTAACCGCACTAGCCACAATCATGGAAATAAATATATATGAAATTTCAAATCCTTCCACATATATAAAATTCCAAAATCCAGTAGGATTTTGTGTTGTAAATTTTGGAAGGAAAACTAAAAGAAATACGTTCAATCCTAAATTGAGCGCAACATTTATAATTTTTAGAACGGCATAGCGAATTGGCTTTTCTTTGGCACGAAGCCAAGCAAAAGGAATGATAACCAATGCATCTAAAACCAAAATATAAATGGTATAGGTAACATATTCTAAAGGAATACCAGAAATTACGGCGAGTCCTTCTCGAAAAATATAAGCAAAAACAAAAAACAAAAAGGAGGTAAATAAAATAGAAACCGTGGAGGTAGAAATAACTAAGTTTTTGTCTTTTTCTTTATGAAAAAATCGAAAAAATGCGGTTTCCATGCCATAAGCAAGAACGACATTAAACAAAACAATCCAAGAAAAAATGACAGAAATAGCACCATACTCAGTAACGGGGAGTATTGCGGTGTACAAGGGCACTAATAAAAAACTCAACATTCTGGGCAAAACTGTTGCCAAGCCGTAGATGAAAGTTTGCTGAAATAATTTTCTAAATGCGCTCAAAGATGGGTTCTGTTACAAAAGCTAATTTATTGAAATAACAACACTAAGGCAAACGTTTTTAGTTATTGTTTTCCCTACTGTTCGTTGAAGGATAATTAAGGGGTTCTATTTCATTCAAATGAGTCACTTTATAATAATATCGCTTGTTATTTTTGCGATAGCTTATGACAGCTTCCATTGGATCTAAATTAAATAGAAAATCCTTTTTAATATCGGGAACGGGGTTGTTTATTTCTTTTATTGGATTCTCATGCATTATCACATCTTGCTTAGCCATTGTTTTTAAATTTGCTATATATTTTAGGGGATTATTGGTGTCTCTTTGTATAACATCAGCCATTCCTCTGAAATAAATACTATCTATCAGTACATCTTGTGCAATAGTTTCCATCTCCAGAAAAACATGTATGCCTCTTCCAAATTCCTGTGCACCGGAAAACCAGTTTTGAAAAGTGGCTTCTTTTACGGTGAAGGGTGGATTTTCTTCAAAAATTTTAGAGTTGCTTGTGCAAGAAAAGAGTACGCTTAATAAAACTAAAGAGGGGAATAGAATCGTGAATTTTTTAGAAGTCATAAGCTGTTTTGGTTTCTTAAAACAAATGTCTTGCCAAAAGTACAAAAAAACCCGACAGAACTTTTTGGGTTTTGGTTAAAAGATAAACCCTTTCAGGGTTTTGAACCTTTAGAGGGTTGATTTTTTTATATTCTTAAAATTTATATCCTAAACCTAAAAAGGCAGTTACTCCATTCGCTGCAGTCAAATCCCGCGTAGTATTTTTTGCGTTAAAATAGGGTATGAGCAATTTTAAATACAGTTTTTCAGTTAAACTATAATTTGCACCGGCTCCTACAGTCCATAAAAACAAGCCACTATTGTCTATATTGATTGAAGAATAATTATCTATTCCATAACCAAAACCAGTTTGACCATAAGCCTTCCATCTTTCAAGATTGAGAAAGTAATACTGCCCTGTCACCAAAATACCATACGAACGTATGGTAGTACCTGAATCATTTTTAAAAACCGTGTTGTTTGAACTGTAAAAATTAGAAGATATTGAAAATTTGTTTGAAGCAAAAAATTCAATTCCTGTAATGGCTATCAAACCAAAATCATTAGTGTCATTTGTTGTTACGTAAGGTGCGGTTTGTAGAAAAATATCCATATCGCCTTTTTTATTTTGACCATAGAATATTCCAATAAGAAGAAAAGCGAATGTCGTTAGGTAAATTTTTTTCATAGATGTTGGCTTTTGTTAGTTTTGCCAAATTAATCAAAAATTATTCCATAAATGTAGGGAAAACTTCACTAGAAAGGAAAAACCCTCTCTGGATTTTAAAACCTGAGAGAGTTGATTTTTTCAAAAAAATGAACGCCGCCATCGCTCCGCCTAATTGTTCAGTGCTTCGCAATTTTGAAAATTTGGCGCCGCCATCGCTCCGCCTAATTGTTCAGTGCTTCGCAATTTTGAAAATTTGGCGCCGCCATCGCTCCGCCTAATTGTTCAGTGCTTCGCAATTTTGAAAATTTGGCGCCGCCATCGCTCCGCCTAATTGTTCAGTGCTTCAGCACCACCCACAATTTCTAAAATTTCATTGGTGATTGAGGCTTGACGGGCTTTGTTGTAGGATAACTTAAGTGCGTCTCTTAGTTCTGTGGCGTTATCAGTTGCTTTGTGCATTGCTGTCATACGCGCGCCATGCTCGCTAGCAACAGAATCCCTAATTCCAGTGAAAAGTTGTGTTTTTAAACTTTTCGGAATTAATTGGTTGACAATTTCCTCTTTTGAGGGCTCAAAAATATAATCGGAATTTTGATTTACAGTAGATTCTTCTGCTAGTTGCATAGGAATTATTGGCAAAAACTGTTCTTTAACAACTATTTGTGTGGCAGCATTTTTAAATTGATTATACACCAAAACTATTTTATCATACTTGCCTTCCATAAACAATTCCATTAACTTTTCAGCAATAACAGAAACAGATTCAAAGTCAAGTGCATCAAAAATGGCATTGTTATTTTGAATTACGGAATGAGTTTTCTTTAAAATATCATTTCCTTTTTTACCAATCGTATAAAAATCTACTTTTTTTCCGGCATACTCAGTTGCGGCAAGATGTTTTGCTTCTTTAATGATATTCGTATTAAAAGCTCCGGCTAGACCACGATTTGAGGTAACGGGTACAATAAGTACGCTTTTTACTTCGCGTTCCTCGGCAAATTTGCTTCCACTATCTCCATCAAGGCTTGCGCTTAGGGTTTGTAATAACTGGGTAAGTTTATTGGCATACGGACGCATAGCAGTTATAGCATCTTGCGCTTTTTTCAACTTAGCTGCAGAAACCATTTTCATGGCACTAGTTATCTGCATGGTTGAAGATACCGAGGTAATCCTGTTACGTATTTCTTTTAAGTTTGCCATTTTTTAAAGTAATGAGTATTGAGAATTGAGTATAGAGGAAGAAGAATTTTATCTACTTACTCTATACTTAGTACTCTTTTCTATTTAAATTTAGCCGAAAGATCTTTAGCTACTGCTTCAAGTGTTTCTATCACAGTATCTGTTAACTTTCCTGCTTTCAATTCATCCAAAATAGGTCTATGCTTCGCATTTAAAATTTCTAAATAATCACGCTCAAATTCTTTCACCTTAACAACAGGAACTGCACGTAGTAAGTTTTTAGAACCTGCATAAATGATGGCTATTTGATCTTCTACGGTAAACGGATTACTTTCTGCCTGTTTTAAAATCTCCACATTACGTTTTCCTTTTTCAATAACATTTTGCGTAGCGGCATCTAAATCCGATCCAAATTTTGCAAAAGCCTCTAATTCACGATATTGTGCTTGGTCAAGTTTTAAAGTACCTGCTACTTTTTTCATAGATTTGATTTGTGCATTTCCTCCCACACGTGATACCGAAATACCTACGTTAATTGCCGGACGAACCCCTGCATTAAACAAGTCTGTTTCAAGGAAAATCTGTCCGTCAGTAATCGAAATTACATTGGTCGGAATATATGCAGAAACGTCGGCTGCTTGTGTTTCTATAATAGGCAATGCCGTTAAAGAACCTCCTCCTTTTACTTTGTTTTTTAAGACATCAGGTAAGTCGTTCATTTCTTTTGCTATACTATCATCATTGATAATTTTTGCAGAACGCTCTAATAATCTAGAGTGTAAGTAGAAAACGTCGCCAGGATACGCTTCACGTCCCGGAGGTCTTCTTAATAATAAGGAAACTTCACGATACGCCACCGCTTGTTTTGATAAATCGTCATAAATAATTAAAGCAGGACGACCTGTATCTCTAAAATATTCACCAATTGCAGCACCTGTAAATGGTGCATAAACTTGCATAGGAGCAGGATCACTTGCGTTTGCTGCTACTATGGTTGTGTATGCCATAGCTCCTTTATCTTCTAGAACTTTCGCAATATTTGCTACAGTAGAAGCTTTTTGACCAATAGCTACATAAATACAATATACTGGTTTACCGGCATCATAAAATTCTCTTTGATTTAAAATGGTGTCAATACAAACGGTAGTTTTACCGGTTTGTCTGTCACCAATAACCAACTCCCTTTGTCCTCTTCCCACCGGAATCATGGCGTCGATAGCCTTAATACCTGTTTGAAGTGGTTCGGTTACCGGTTCTCTGTAAATTACCCCCGGAGCTTTACGTTCCAGCGGTAATTCAAAAGTTTCCCCTGCGATGGGACCTTTTCCATCAATAGGAATTCCTAAAGTGTTCACTACACGACCTACAATTTCTTCACCAACTTTTACTGAGGCGATACGTTGTGTGCGTTTTACGGTAGATCCTTCTTTTATTTCTTTTGAAGGACCTAAGAGTACTACCCCAACATTATCTTCTTCTAAGTTTAGTACAATTCCTTCTAAACCTCCTGCAAATTCAACAAGTTCTCCATATTGCACATTTGAAAGACCATACACTCTGGCGATACCATCACCAACAGTCAATACAGTTCCTACTTCGTCTAAAGAAGCCGATGCTTCAAAGCCTGAAATTTGCTTTTTTAAAATTGCTGATACTTCAGCTGGTTTTACTTCTGCCATTTTATTTAAAATATAAGGTTAAAGATCATGCTATTGCTGCAAGTCTTAATCTATAATTATCTACTTGTATTCAATTCTTTTTTTAGTTGATCAAAGTTATTTGCGATACTTGCATTGTATTGCATGTCGCCAACTCTTAATATAAATCCACCTAATATAGAAGGGTCTAATTTTTTTGTTAAAATAACATTTGTGGCGCCGGTAAGTTCTTTGACTTTCGCCATCACTTTTTGTTTTAAACTTTCCTCTAAGGGTATCGCTGTGGTAACTAATGCTTCTATAATACCTTCTTGTTTATTGTATTGAGAAATATAACTTTCTGCAATGCCTTCAAGAAGGTTAACCCGTTTGTTATTCAAAAGAATATCCATCAAACTTAGAATGGTTTTTGAATTTCCTTGAAATATTTCTTTTAATACTGCTCGTTTGTCTTCATGTTTTACAATAGGACTTTTTAGCATTAACTGCAACTCTTTACTGCCCTCAATGGTTTTTTGAACATCTTTCATTTCGCCATATACTTCTTTGGAAGTAGAAGCTTCTGAAGTCAAATCTAAAACTGCTTTTGCATATCGTATTGCTGCTCTGCTCATAGGTAGCTTAGTTTAATGTGGCTTTACCTAACATTTCTTGCACCAATTTTTCTTGTTGGTCTTTGTTAGAAAGTTCATGTTTTACCACTTTTTCAGCAATTTCTAGGGAAAGAGTAGCTACTTGATTTTTTAGTTCAGCAACAGCTGCTTTTTTCTCACTTTGAATAGCTTCTTGCGCTTGTAATATCATTTTTTCAGTAGTAAATTTTGCTTCTTCCCTAGCATCTGCAATCATTTTAACTTTAATATCCCGTGCTTCTTTCATCATTAATTCACGTTCATTGCGAGCTTCTTGTAGTATTTTTTCGTTGTCTGCCTGCAAGTTTTCCATTTCACGCCGTGCTGCTTCAGCTGCTGCCAAGGCATCTTTGATAGACTCTTCACGAGAGCTCACAGCTCCAAGAATAGGTTTCCAGGCAAATTTCTTTAAAATAAAAAGTAATATTAGGAAGGTGATTACCGTCCAAAATACGAGTCCGAATCCGGGTGTTACTAAATCCATTTCTATTTCTTTTTAAACCATTAATTTTTTTAAAAACACAGAGGCAACCAACCGTTACTTCTGTGTTTTACTTTTTTTACCCTTGTAATAAGGCAACAACAACACCAAATAAAGCAACTGCCTCAACGAAAGCTGCTAAAATCAATGCTGATGCTTGAATTTTTCCGTGCATTTCAGGTTGACGGGCCATAGCTTCCATGGCCGATCCACCTATTTTACCGATTCCGATTCCGGCTCCGATAGCTGCTAAACCAGCTCCAATAGCTGCAATTCCTGTAATAGTCATAGTATAAAATTTAAATTAATTAATGGTGTTCATGTTCTTCTGTTGCCATTCCAAAATATAAGGCTGACAAGATGGTAAAAATATATGCTTGTATTGCAGTTACTACAATTTCAATAACAATTATAAATAAAGAGAATGCTACTGAAATGGGTGCTACTGCAATAGAATTAAAAATAAATATTAAAGACATTAATGCTAAAACGATAATGTGTCCTGCTGTGATGTTAGCAAAAAGCCGAATCATTAGCGAAATTGGTTTGGTAAACATCCCAATTATTTCAATAGGCATTAAAAATATTTTCATTGGCACTGGCACACCCGGCATCCAAAAAATATGTTTCCAATAATTTTTATTTCCGCTGACAGTAGTGATGATAAAGGTAAAAAGTGCCAATGTCATTGTAAAAGCTATATTCCCGGTTAAGTTTGCTCCATTAATAATAGGAATCAATCCAAAAATATTGTTTAGCCAAATAAAGAAAAATACCGTTAATAAATAAGGCATGTATCTTTTGTGTTTTTTTTCACCTATCATTGGAATGGCAATTTCATCGCGTATGAACAAGACTAAAGGTTCAACAAAACTGGCAATTCCTTTTGGCACAAAGTTTTCTGATTTTTTGTATTTTCTAGCAGCTCCAATAAAAATAATAAATAATACAAGCATGGATACCCACATCATAAAGACGTTTCTGGTTATGGAAATGTCTAGCGGTTTGTGTGCATTGAATGGTTTTTCGTCTGCGCCAATTTCTAAAGTAATCGCGCCGTCTTCCAATTGGTATATTTTTTCGTGAAAATTCACAAAGCGACCTCCATTTTTTTCTACTACTTCTTTTCCGTGGTAATCATGGTGAAATGCTGAAGACATAAAGGTAGTCAAACCGTTCTCTGTCCATAAAATTACTGGTAGAGGAATGGAGTAGGATTTGTCATAGATATCAATGATGTGAAAGGTGTATGCATCCTTTACGTGATGCATAATCAATTCTTTGGGGTCAAACTTTTTTTCTTCTTTTTGTTCTGAATTAGCCGGCTCTGCTTTTACTACAGAAAAGGTAATCAAAAGTAATCCTAAAAATAATGTTCTAAATGCCCGTAAATTCATTGCTTTCAATAAAATGATAGTGCGTTTCTTAAAATCGGTGCAAATGTAATACTACTTTATGAATTGTCAAACTATATTTTTAAGATTTATAGGTCTTTCAATAAAGAGGAATGCATGTTATCCATTAGAAGATGAAATTGTATGAACTAGAGTTGTGCAAAAAATAGGTGGAGTGTAAAATAACGTTTTTATTTAGGTAATATTTTATTTCGTTTTGTTCCGGTTTTATCCAATTAGACTTCTCTTTTTCTATTAAGCTTACCCGTTGGGTGAAATAGGATAAAACATATCTCCTTTGTTTATTAATATCATGTGTTTGCATGGTATGATAATCCTATTTTATTAATTGAACCATTTCTAGTGAGTCTTTTTTTTCTTGTGCCAAAATAGTTATGGAACGTTTTTGCGTATGAGCTGTGGCGTGGATTAAACAACTAACCTGCCTGCCGGTAGGCAGGTTTAGCAAACAAAACCTGAACCTGAGGAAAATCCGTGAGGATTTTCCGAGTGAGCCGGTAGAAGCCATAGATTATTGCCGATATTGTGCACCGTATTTATTTTTCCATTCATTCATTGTTTGTAAAAGTTCAGTCGCTTTAAGTCCGTATGTCATTGGCAAAGCTCCGTTACTTCCTGAAAGCCATTTAGCTATTAATTTTCCTATTGCGTGTTTGTCATGACCATCAATATAGTCGAACATTACAGTTTTGCTAGGTCCTAAGTAGCCTATTTTAAATGAATCAACATCAGTCCATCTGGTCATATTTTTCCGAAACAGACTTGTCGTTTCAAACCCATCTTTAGTTAGGTGTAGCTCTGTCGAACCTGGGATTAATTGGATAAGGGAGACTAACAACCCGATTCCGAAAAATAAGGTTGCAAACCATCCCATAGGTCCGTCGTGAGTAATAAATATTCCTGATACGACAAAAGCTAAACACACAAGTCCGAGTAAAACTGTATTAAGATTTCTAGGTCTGTATGTCTGCCTTTCGGTTTTCATTATATGGTGCACAACGTCAGTTTGTCTAAAAATCAATTTTCAAAACGAATTACAAGCTAAAAATAAACAAATATTTTGAATATAAGCCTTTGTTTTATTTTGTGATGGGATTTTGTGAAAATGAATGGAAGCCACGAAAAGAAAATCCATATCACAGCTTATCGCGAAGAATATGAACGCAACATTGAAAGGGTAAACAGCCCTAACGGTAGATATATGAAAGGCAAACGGCAAAGCACCGTAGAACCTGTTTTTGGAACGCTCAAGGAGTTTATGGGACTTCGCAAGATCAATACCATTGGTATGAAACAAGCCAATAAATGCATGCATCTGGCTGCGATTGCTTACAACTTGAAGAAATATCTCAAAGCAACAATCTACCAAACAAGGTCCGCAATAAAAGCACAAACAGTACCTGTAACTGACACTTTAATTTTTTCCGCGAAAACAACTATTTTAAGTCATTTTAATAACCGTAAAACACTTTTAAAGAAGGATACATTTTGTATGTGCTAAAAAAAGGCAATAATTGATAAATCATTGTTTTTAATAATATAAAAAATAGCGATAAAAAATTAATGGCTTGTGCAACGGTTACTGATGTTGTGCAATCGGCATTCTTTTCATTAGTAAGCTAATTTATGGTCGTTCAGTTCTACGTCAAATTTCACTTTCGCACCCAACACTTTAAACACTTTTAAAATTGTCGAAAATCTAGCGTCTGTTGCGCTATTCTCAATTTTTGAAATCTGTGCTTTTTTAACTCCAACAAGTTCTCCGAGTTGTTCTTGAGTCAGATTTCTTTCTTTTCGTGCTTTTTTAATTTCATATCCAAGTAAATCAAGTCGAAGTTCGTTTTCAAATTCGTCTCGCTTTTTTGTCCCTTTTTTGCCAATGTAATTGTCGGTCAGTTCTTCTAAACTATATGATTTCATTTTCTTTTATTTTTTTCGTTAAAATACTGTTGTCTTATTCGTTCCGCTTTTTCAATCTCCTTTTTTGGAATTTTATCGGTCTTTTTAATTATTCCGTGTGTTGAAACTACGATTGTATCTTCTTTGTCAGTCTTATCCCAAAAGGCAAAAAGACGGAAGTAAGTTTTGTTGTATTTAGTCCTAAACTCCCAAATTTCATCTTGTAATTTTTTAAAAAGCTCTTTGTCATTCGTTCTTTGAGATTTCCAAATGTTGTAAATGATTTTCTCTCGGCTTTATTCGTCAACGCTGTCAAGAAATTGTTTTGCCTCCTCTAAAATCTCAACTCGAAATTTTTGTTCGTCCATTCAAATCTTTTTACAAAGATAAATGTTTCTTATTTAGGAAACAAATGTTTTTTCGTAGTTCTGTTTTATGCTGTTGCACAACGTTTTGCAGCTACCCGAAGGTGGCGATTTCGAAGCACTTCACTGTCAACCAAGCAGAAACTTTGATAGAAGCACAAAGCTTGATTTAACCACTGAACCGCCACTTTTGGGTAGGTGCTGTTGTGCGTTCGGTGTTCTTTTTTCTTCTCGGTTTTCATTGTCGTTTCGGTCTTGCGTTGGCTTTGTAAGCTCTTTTAAAAGCGTTGGTCGAGCGTTGGCTGGTGCGGCTTTTAAATGTGCTTACAATTGCTTTGCAATCACGAACACCAAAATAGATTATACAATCGTGAGTAAATAGCGTGGGCTTTACATTTTACTTATCAATTCCTTTGCTTTGTCCAACGTGTATGCTCCTTTAATTTCTTTCTTGTCAAAAACCATAAAGTAGGCTAAGTCATTTCCTGCTTGTCTTTCCCATTCGTTGCCAAGTCGGCATTTTGCTTCACTGTCTGAACCGTCTAAATGGTCGCCTTTGGTTTCTATTAAAATCGTCTTACCCGATTTGGTTTGTAGAATAAAGTCAGGGTAGTGGTTGGCTTTAAATCCATTAATGTAAAATCCTTTTCCACGTTCTAAGTTTCTATGCCAAAATGCCACATTTGAGGAAGTTCCAATTTCCATTGCAACTCGTTCTTCAAATCCGTTCATTGAGCCTTCTCTTTCGTAAAGTGAATTTCCAATGGATGAGCCTGTATTCCCTGGCACTATTTCATTCCCTAATTTCCAATTTGCTTTGGTGTTGATTTTTTTTGATTTTAGTAAGTCCATAAAACGACCTTCTGCATATGAGTCAGACAATTGGCGGATTTTACCTTTAATTTTGTCCGTATAACTCCACTTTCTTACCAAAATATCTCGAAGTTGTTCGGTGTTCATACTTTTCAAAATACGCCCAATGTAAACCTTGATTTCTTGGTCGGGAATTGGGTACATATTTCCAATAATCTGCATCATTTGATGTGTGATGTCAGTTATTTGATTGTCTTTGGGTTTGGCTAAAATGTATTCTGCAATTGGGTCTTTTACCATACTATCTTCAATCTTGGTAAAAGAAGGTCGGTACTCGTTCTTTTTAGATTCTTCTAAGTCAATTTTATATAAGTCAGATGAAATTTGGTCAAAGTCAATTTTGATGTCTTCGTCTGAAAGTTTAAAATCCTTTAGCAAGGATTCACGATTTAGCAATTCTTCTTCTGTGCCGAAAATATCACTTGCTGTTACTTTGATGAAAAACTGCGGAAACTCAATTTTGTCAATGAAATCCTTATTGGAATCCTTGACTTTATAGCGTTTTACTTTTGTGCCCATTTCTTGAAATATATTTTCGTCAACAGGTTGTTTTTCCTGTTCTTTTATTTGCTCTTCTAATTGTCGATTTTGCTCTTCCGCAATCGTTTCTATTTCTGTAATTACCGAAGTTGTTTCCGTTTCTTCTTCGTCTGCATTTGGGTCAAACGTAACTCTGTTTTTGTCTATCGTTTCTTCTTGTTCTTCGGCTTGTTGTTCAGGAAAAAGGAAAGATTCCACTGGGTCAGTAGTAACCGTTTTCTTTTCTTCTTCAGTCATTTTATCGACTTTGCGATAATCTTTTTCGCTGAAACCTGATTCTTGTAACCCTTTTACAATGCTCTGTAATGTCTCGTTGAACTTTGCCGAAGCTGTTAAAACATAGGAAAGGTTTAATTGAAATGCTTTGTGTCGTTGAACATACGGTTGACGCAACACACGACCTAAGATTTGCTCCACATCCACCGAACTTGATTTATCTGCTAATGATGCCAAAATGTAGGCAAACGGGCAATCCCAACCTTCTTTTAATGCGTTGATGGTAATGATGTAACGAACTTCGCATTCCTTGCTCATCAAGTCAATGCCTTTCAATTCGTCAATATTGGCAGTTTTGATTTTGATATGACTTTCGGGAATACCTAAACCCAATAATTGTTCTTTCAGTTTTTCAAAAGTGGTGTTGTCGTCTTTGGTTTTTGGTTGTGCTTGAAATAATACAATTGGACGAATGTATTTACCGCCTTCGGCTTCTTGCTTTTTAGCAAGATTCTCCAATTTACGTTGTAAGTGTAAAGCGTTGTTGATGACTTCCGTTTTGTCGTGGTTGTTGTAAACGATTACAGGAAGTTTTACCATATGTTCCTTTTTCAGTTCAATGGCTGGAACAAGACTTACAATATTGCTATTGTCTTTTGGCGTTGCTGTTAAATCAAGAATGAAAGACGGATTTAAGTTTTTGAGCATATCTACACTCAAATCACTTTCTGCGTTGTGGCTTTCGTCCACTACCAAAACAGGATTGAGGTAGCGCAAAACATTGATTAGTGCCGTATCGTCCACACCGCTCAAAATATGTTCGCTGTTTTTGTATTGCGACACAAAGGCTTCTAACTGTCCGTTTTCCTGAAATACCTTTCTATCTTCTTTATTGTTGGCTCTTAAACTTGAAAAATTCATTACAAAAATACTCAACTGGTCTTTTACAACTGTTGGGTTGAAGTTTGAACCTTGCAACAAATCTGCTTTTTGGTAAATTTCTACACGGTTGTTAAAAAGCGAATTGAGTTTTTGACGATAAGGATGTTCAGGATTGGAAAGGGTATTTACGGTTTGTTGCAGTAAATTACTCCAAGGCACTAACCAAATTACGGCTTTGGGTTTTGCGGAATCGTAAGCAGAAAAAATGGTATGTAAAGCATTAACCGCTATAAAAGTTTTACCGCCTGCTGTTGGTACTTTTATGCAAACGTGGGCTGCATTTGGAATGTTGTTTTTGTAGGACTCCATTCCTGTACCGTCCAAGGGATTGTAGGGGCCGATTTTATCTTCCCAATATTGATTGAAAGCTTTGGCTAAACTTTTATGCTCCTGAACATACCCTAAGTATTCTTCAAGATTCTCAATTACTTTTCGCTGATATGATTTCAGTTCCATATTTATTTTTTTTTACCACAAAGGCACAGAGTTCACAGAGTTTTTTTTGTGCCCTTTGTGTCTCTGTGGTTAAATTCACCACAAAGGCACAAAGTTCACAGAGTTTTTACAAATACCCATTTATTATACGTTTCACTCCGTCAATTACTTTTACACTATTAAAGTTTATCAATAACCCTA
>Ga0210039_1000511_pt1 | contig 40752 bp, 34 predicted proteins | sample CryGeyCG2114_250_3_FD_185460 | JGI IMG/M metagenome (GOLD analysis project Ga0210039, IMG submission 185460) | Groundwater microbial communities from aquifer - Crystal Geyser CG17_big_fil_post_rev_8/21/14_2.50 (SPAdes) (version 2) | ecosystem: Environmental > Aquatic > Deep subsurface >...
TGAACAGCAACTTGTAAATCTCTTGAGGCAATGTAATTTTCTGTTCCTTTAAATTCCATTTATTTTGTTTTCTTGCAAAGGTAATCAACTCCATTGGTTTGTTTTATGATATGTGTTATTGTTTGAACTAATTAGAGTTTGTCCATAATGTCGTAAATATAGCCATGCTGCTATCTAAAAATTGATGGCGTCATACAATTCAGTGGGAGCTTTATAATCAAAAGAAATATTTGTTTAATTTTTAAAAAACTTGTTTAAGAAGAATTTAGTTGTTCATTAGGTTGTTATGGCTTTATAATTTCTATTAATTTTTTGTTTGTTATTGGGTCTTGAACGTGTAATTCTACTTGAGAAATTTTAGGAAACCAAAATGTGCCTCCATCAATTTGGATAAAGATACGATTTACAATTACCTCTTTTTGATTTAACTGAGTAAAAACTTTAAAATAACCTTGAGCATTTCTCTTTAATATAAAGTCTCTTTTTTTATAGGAAACAAAATGAAATTTAGCCTGATTTTCTGATTTATAGACATATTCTAACCCATACGCATAGTTTTGTTGAATCCAAGTTAATGGTTTTAATAAACCACCTTCTGTTGCCCTAATCCAATACGGATTAATTGGATTGTTAATGTTTAAACAACCTGCTTTTTCGGTATTAATATCATAAAAAATTTCGTTGGCATCTTTACTGCGTTCAATCTTAAACAAATGATAGGATTTCCTCTGAGTTTCGTTTATAAACGAAGAATTTATAAAAAAAGATAAAAAGGATAATATTAAAATAAACTTTTGCATGGTAAATTAATAGTGATAACCACTTGCGTTTTCTTCTAGGTTAACACCTAATCCCAACACAATTCTATTTACAAAATTAAAGTAAGCAATAACCAATGTTGCATCTAAAATAGCACTTTCAGATAACCCCTCTGTTTTAAGTTTGTCAACCAAACCAAAATCTTTCGAAGGAAAAAGCGTTAAGTGCTTTGCATATTCGCAAAGAGCTGTTTCTTTTAGGGTAAGTTTTACCGATGTGTATTCTACCCTAAACAGTTCCACCTTTTCTTGATCTTTCCAATAGTTATTTAATGCCTCAGCATGATGAATTTGACAGTAAGAACAATTATTGGCAGCAGAAACAACCACAGCTATCATTTCACGTTCGGCACGACTTAATTCAGATTTTGAGAACATAATTTCCATATACAGATCGATATGTTTTACAATGCTTTCAGGTCTTAAACTTTGTATTTTATGCACTTCGGCAAGTTTCCCACGTTTTTGCACCAGTTCATCATAAATTTCTTTAAGCCTTCCGGTAGCTTCTTCGTGTTGTATTACTTTGATTTTTGCCATTACTTCCAATTTAAAATTTCTTCAAATGTAAGATGATCTCCGAAATCACTACCATAATAAGCTTTATAAATTAGCTGATTTTCATCAATTAAAAAATCTGCAGGCAAAATAGGTTTTTCCTTAATGGAATTTAAGTTAAAAAACTTACTAAACATCACTTTCATCATTTTAACAGGATTCATCATTGTTTTAATCATCCCTAAGGAAGATTGCTGAATGTTGTATTTTTGATAGATTTCCGAATTTGGATCTGGAATTATGGTAAAAGGGGCATTTTGTTTGCCTGCATATTTATTTATTTCTTCTTTTGTTGCAGCAAAGAAAGTAATAATTTGAATCTTATTGGCTTCAAATTTTGAATAGTTTTTAATTAGCTGATGAACTCTTAAATTACAGAATGGACAAGAAGCTCCTCTAAAAAAACTTAAATACACTTTTTGCCCTTTGTAATCTGATGACTTAATTCTATTACCTAAATAGTCTGTTAACTCAAAATCTATTATTTTATCATTTTTCTTTAAATACATTTTTTAGTTATTGGCCTTCTTTACAGGAATATTTTCTATTATTTCTTTTATGGTAGATCTGTTTTTATAATTTGGATCAAAATGTCTCCAGACTATTTTTTTATTTATATCTATAATGAAAGTGGCAGGAATAGGCAAACGCTCAGAATCATCGGTATGAGTTTCTTTTAACTTAGCACCAAGTACAGTATTATAAACCATCTTATCTTTTCCACTAGGTTCAAAAGTTACATCAAAAGCATCGGATATTTTTTGATTTTCATCATACAGAATGGTAAATTGAGCTCCTGTTTTTTCAATTGTTTTTTCAATGTATTCAGGCTTTTCGGGAGAAATTACTATTACATTGGCTCCTTTTTTATAAACGGCTTGTAAGCTATCTTGTAGTTGATTCATGTGTCGGTTGCATATCGGACACCATTGCCCTCTTATAAAAATCAACACCACAGGTTCTTTTTTTATCAATTCATCAAATATAACCAAATTACTGTCTGCATCAATGGCTTCAAAACTTGGAACAGTATCCCCAATAGCTAAACCTTGAGGTTCTTTCTTTTCTGCGTCATTTTGTTGTCCAATAGAAACTTGTGCTATTAGCATAATCGGTAATAAAATATTTATTTTCATTATGGTATATTTTGTCATTTTTATTTATGGTATTTATTTAACACATAAGTTCCTAATTCATTAAATTCTTCTACTTTGTGATATCCAGCGGTTCTAAAAATTATTTTTCCTGAAGAATTTATAAATAACAATGTTGGATAAGCTTTTATGCCATATTTTTCAGCTAATTCAACACCTTCTCCTTTTTCTCCATCCAATGTAACATTAATAAAGTTAGTATTGTAAAAATTTCCCACATTTGCATCAGAAAATGTGTGTGCTTTAAGTTTTTTACATGGGCCACACCAAGTAGCGTAAATATCAAGAAAAATAATTTTATTTTCTTTCTCCGCATTTTTTAAAGCTTCTTGCCAAGATCCCTTATAAAATTGAATACCTTCTGAAGTGTCTTTATTATAGTCAACTTTTTGACTTTTAAAGGCAGAGAGAATCAAGCCTATTATTAATGTGCCTATTATAAAATACATCAATTTATTCATTATGATTAGTTTTAATTACATACCCTAAAGCTCAGCTATAGTAATAATGTGTATATGTTTGGACAAATAGACGAAGGGTTTTTTATTTCCTTACAATTTTAGTAATGCTGCTATTTGATTATATTGGTTTTTTAACGCTTTATCGTAAGCGGTTTCTCCTAATTTATCTTTTATGGAAGTATCAGCACGGTGTTGCAGTAGTAATTTTACAATTTCTTCATTTCCTTCTTCTGCAGCAAACATAATTGGAGTGGCCAATGTACCGTCTGTTGCGTTAATATCAGCTCCTTTTTCAAGTAATAATTTAGTAACTTGTAGTTGATTAAACATAGCCGCCATGGATAGTACAGAACGTGTATCAAACTGACTGTTTGGGTCTGCACCATTTTCTATTAAAAGTAATGCACAATTGGTGCTATTGGAAAAAATGGCTGTTATAAGCGGTGAAAAACCATTGCTTAATTCCATGGAATCAAGCATAATGTTGTTGTTAATAATTTCCTTTAAAATCAGTACGTTGTCATTAATAATGGCGTATTCTACCTCTTGTTCGCTAAATTTTTCGTTTTGCGATTTCCAATTTTGAAATTGAAATTCATAAATCTTAGCTACTATTTCATTAAAATTATTATTTTTTGCAATATCTAAAGGGGTAAGTGATTCATTATTAATTATATTTGGATCTGATCCATTTATGAGGAAAAGTGTGATAATTTCGTTAGCATTAAAATTAGCCGCATAGTGCAACCATGTGTTTCCTAAGCTATCTTGTTTATTTAAAAATTCCATTTTGCTTTCTGTATGCTGTAAAACTTCCTTTAGTTGCGTAACATTGTTGTTTTCAATGAAAGAATAAAATTCTGTTTCATTGTTGATTTTTGATGTGTTATTAGAAACACAACGAATAAAAAAGACAGAAAACAGGATAGAAATAAGAAATAGAAAAATGATGATGAGCTTTTTCATTTTGTAAAAGTTTACGATGGGTCAAAAATAAAAAAAGCCTTAGAATAATCTAAGACTTTTTTTATGATTTATAAAAAAGATTATTTTTTCTCTAGTTTTAATTGATCTGCATTCATAAACACAAAATCTTTGGCTTGTGCATACACATGACATTTAGAGCAAAATGATTGAAAATTCATAAATAAATTCTTTTTAGATGAACCCATATAATATTCCCAATCACTAGTATCAGGAGATTTTCCAGCATCCAATTTTACCATAACGGTTAAAACAGGTTTTTTCTTAGCTTCCCAAGCTTCTTTGTTTTTGTATGCTTCTTTTACCACAACTGTCCCAGCTGGATATTTATTGTTTCCTGCCATTTTTTGAATTCCTTCTCCTTTTTTATTAATATAAATCTCTCTATATGCTTTTGTTCCACTATGTTTACCATCCAAAAATCCTGTTGGATCCCCAGTATTTGGTGACTCATGAGTAACTTTATACCATGATTTATAATCTTTCCAAAGCGGATTCAAGTCTGCTGCATATTCATATTTGGTATATGAAATCTTTTCTGAAGATGTAAACGAGTTTAAAAAGAAACCTGCAACAGCAACAAATGATAATGATAAAATAATTTTTTTCATAGTTTTTTAATTTTAATTGTTGTATTTATTTTTATTGTTAGTTATTTTTTTGCTTTTAGTGTTCTGATGTAATTTACCATATCCCATCTTTCGTTTTCTTTCAAAATACCTTCCCACTTAATCATAGCAGCTCTTCCATTAGTTATTTTCCAAAAAATCTCGCCATCTGATTGGTTTTGGACAGCTAAGCTTGTTAAATTGGCTGGTTTTGGGTTTAAGGCTTTCCCCCCAGGTCCATCTCCTTTTCCTCCATTCCCATGACAAACAATACAGCGTACTTTAAAAATTTTTGCTCCGTTTTTAGCAGAAGAAGATCTTTTTGACTCTGCAACTGGGTTTTTTATTTTTTTTGCTGCTACTGGAGCTACCCATTTTTCTGTTTGTTTTTCTGCTATTGTAAATGCAAAAATTGTTATTACCATTGGTAACATTAGTAAAAACATTTTATTTTTCATTTTATTTTTCATGATTTCATTTTTTTGATTTATATATTAAGGCTAATTATCCTAAATTTAATTTATAGAAAAACATCTTTTATCTTTTATCTTTTATCTTAATCAAATATGTTACCAAATTAAATTACTTATAATCGCAATCCTAAATTTAGACGACACGCTTTTTATTTCCTTACAAATTTATTTTAATAATTTTAACAATAGTCCTACAATTATTTTTATCTGACTAAAAATCAATACAATAAAAATAAATTTTTTATGTAAAGCTAATTCCAGTTTTATTAGCTGGAATAATGTATCCTTAGTGCAAAATGAAATAAAAATTATTGCTTCTTGGTCGGAAAGATGTATTGACGCATCCTTATCTCCCAAAAAATAAACAAAAACAATAAAGTATAAGCTAACCCAACCACCCTTAGGTTTTCATTAAAAACATTATTGGCATAAGCATGGTAGCTTAAAATAATTATAAAACTCCACACTAGAGCAAATCTAAATTTAGTAAAAATGCTCAACAAAACCAACGAAGCAACATACCAAGGATGAACGGTTGTGCTCAAAAAGAAATAGATGCTTAGGCTAAATAGCATAGCGGTAATAAGTTGGATGGAGGTTTTATTTTCTCGAAAAAAAGTAATAATCAAAATAATACTAATTACTAACAAAGGAATTATTTTACCAATTACTGCAATTTGGTTGTAACCGCTAATTTGATAACCGATTGCTCGTGCTAAGTAGTAAAAACTCGCATTAAATTCGAAAGTTTTAAACCATAAGCCTACACTTTGTGTGTAATTGGTTATAAAAGTAGCATTAAAAAATGGGAGATAAAGTAGTACAACCGTGGTTAATATAATTCCATAAAAAATAATAAGTTGCTTGAGTTTAAATCGTTGGTAAAACAAGGGCAAAAACAATAAAGGTATTAATTTTACTGCAATAGAACAAGCTAAAACTACCGCTGCCGTTTTCCACTTTCCAGCGTGTAGCAAATATAAACTCCAAACCAAGAAAAAGAGCATCACACTTTCGAAATGTAAATTACCTGTAAGTTCAATGATAATAAATGGATTTAGAAAATATAAAAAAATAGCCGATACAGGTAAATGAAGTTGCTCTAACAATTTTTTTCCGAAATATAAGATGCCAATATCGGCTAAAATAATTTGTATTCGCATGACTATGACACTTCCCAAAATAGAGTTAGAGCTAAATAAATTTGCCAACACAAAACAAAGCTGGTTGATGGGTGGATAATTGGTAAAGTTACTACCGTTTAGTTGTCCCATTCCTTTGTAAAGTTCTTGGGCTTGGTTTATGGGTAATTCACCGTTTTGTATAAACGATTCGGGTGTAAATAAATAGGGATTAAATCCATTTAGAAGCATTCTTCCATCCCAAATAAAGCGATAAAAGTCTTGCGATAAATTAGGAATGGCAACAATAAAAATGATTCGAAATAAAATACCAACACTAGCTAAAATTAAAAAGTTATTTTTTTTTGGTTGATATATACCTAAGAATAACAAAAACAAAGCAGCGTAAATAACAAAAACATTTGTAAAGTCGGATCGATGGATATGGTAAGCAAATAAAAAGTAGAGAATTGCACTTAAACCAATCAGGGCAAAAAATAGAATGGTATTGTTTTTTATAGCTGACATTAATTTCATTTAGTACGACTAAAAATAGAGCTAAAAAATATATACCCAAAACCTGCAAACAACATCAAATGAAAAGGAAACATACCAAAATCTTGTCCTTCGGGTTTTACAACAAACGCACTATAAAGTCCAAAAGCAAAATAGAGCATTAATAATCCTTCTATAATGGTATTAAAAGAAATTTTGTTGGTAATATACTTGTTACCTAACCATTTATCGGAAACAGCATTGATATTGAATTTTGGGGTGCGAATAAAAGCACTTTTTTTACCTAAATGTCCTTCTAAAATGGCAACGGTGTTGTTCCACGAAAACCCCATGGCAATAGAAAAAAAGGTAAAAAATAGACCTATAAAAACAAAAAACTTTCTCCAACCGCCACCATAAATTTGTTTAAACATTTCCCAATAACAACAAAAGAAGATAAGTGTACTCATTAGGAAAAATGCCATTATATAAAATACATATTTCAACTCTGGATACCAAGCCTTAATGTATAAAACAGGAACGCTTAATAAAGCAACAACTAATATGGTAAAAAACATGGTGCTGTTTAATAAATGAAAAGTAGCATGCCATTTTGTTTTTAGAGAAATATTGCTAGCAGAAAAAACTTTCTTAATCATTTTTTGGTAGTTTTCGGCACCTCCTTTATTCCACCTAAACTGTTGCGATCGAGCTGCGCTAATAATTACAGGAAGCTCGGCAGGGGTTATCACATTTTCTAAGTATTTGAATTTCCAATTGTTGAGTTGTGCTCGATAGCTTAAATCTAAATCTTCCGTTAGGGTGTCGCCTTGCCAATTTCCTGCATCAATAATGCAGGTTTTACGCCAAATACCAGCAGTACCATTAAAATTAATAAAATGCTGCTGACTGTTTCTGCCAACTTGTTCTAAGGTAAAGTGTAAATCCAACGCAAAGGCCTGAACTTTAGTAAGCAAAGAATAATCTCTATTGAGATGTCCCCATCGGGTTTGCACTACGCCAATTTGTTCATCAATAAAATAGGGAAGCGTTAATTTTAACCAATCTTTTTGCGGAAGAAAATCGGCATCGAAAACAGCAATAAATTCACCTTTTGCTGTTTCTAAGCCTTCTTTTAAAGCACCTGCCTTAAAATTTGTTCTAACTGTCCGTGTGATGTGTTTTATATCTAACCCTGTTTGTTGAAGAGCTTCAATATGTTTTTTTGTTCTTTCTAATGATTCATCAGTAGAATCGTCCAACACTTGTATTTCTAATTTATCTTTTGGATAATCTATTTGAGCAATATTGCTTAATAATCGCTCCATTACATACATCTCATTGTAAACAGGAAGCTGAATAGTTACTACAGGTAGTTCTTCAAAAACAGACAAGTTGGGTTTTGGTTGGTTTTTATTTTTTTTTCTATATTTAATGTAGTTAAACAACAAATTAAGTTGAACCAACGCATAAAAGAAGATAAGCAATAAGGCAAACGAGTAGATAATAATAATGATGATAGCCAATACCATATTTATTTAAAACTATATTTAAAAATCCAACTTAATATTTTTATTCCTGCCATTACAGAACCTTTAACCGTTCCTGATACTTTTGACACGCCTATTCTGTTTCTGTATTTAACAGGAATTTCTACATAACTCATTTTATGTTTTAATACTTTTAATTGCATTTCAACAGTCCAGCCATAGGTTTTGTCTTCCATATTTAATGCTAAAAGTTTGTCGTATTTTATGGCCCTAAAAGGACCTAAGTCGGTAAATTTTGAACGAAAAAAGAATTTCATTAAAAAAGTTGCCAACCAATTTCCAAAAACTTGTTGTGGAGTCATAGAGCCTTGTTCTCTAAGTTCTTTAACTCTTGCTCCAATCACAAAATCAATATTATCATTAATTATAGGAGCGATAATATCAGTAAGTTGCTCAGGATAATCGGAATAATCGCCATCTAAAAAAACTACAATATCGGGTAGAGATTCCTTTTTAGCTATGTAATCCATTCCTTTTAAACAAGCATAACCGTACCCTGGATTATTTTCGTTTAGTACTGTTGCTCTAGTATTGGTTGCGTTTTCAAAAGTTTTGTCTGTCGAATTGTTGTTTACAACAATTACTTCATTAACCATATTAGGAATATCGTTAATAACATGAGCAATGGAATTTTGCTCATTAAAAGCAGGAATAATAACTTTTATAATTGAACGCATTAGTGCTTTTAAATATTAATTATAGGATTGTCTTTTTTGAAGGAAAAATAATCTTCCCATTCGTTTATTTTGATATTGTTTTCAAAATACTGTGCTTTTATAGGTTTGTTATCAAAATAAATAATGCAATATCCGTTTTTCTTATTATTAACATATTCGCATTTATTGGAAAGTTGTCCTCTGTTATTATAAAAATTCCACCAATTATTCATTTTTCCGTTAATGTAATGCCCTTCCTTTAATTTATTTCCGTTAGCCTCGTAATAAAACCAATACTTATGTTTTTCATTATTCAAATAATGACCTTCTCTTTCTATCTTACCATTAGAATAATAAAACTTCCAGTAGCCATTCATAGCATTATTATACATCCAGCCATGAGATTTTATAGTGCCATTTTTATAGTAACTAAAATAATAAGTTCCTTTTTCTTCTTCTGAAAAAGAACTTAACATTAACATCAAAGAAAGTAAACTAACGATTATTATTTTAAGAAGCATTTCTTTCATTCATCATTTTCATTAAATCAATATCATTTCCTAAAGGAATATCAATAGATTTTATTCTACCTTTTTCTGGACCATTTTCTAATTTTAATACCCCACGAGGGCAAACAGCGGCACAAATACCGCAACCTACACAACTAGCACGAATAATGTTTTCTCCTTTTTGTGCATAAGCCCTAACATCAATTCCTTGTTCGCAATAGGTAGAACAATTGCCACAAGAAATACATTGACCTCCATTGGTTGTAATTCTGAAACGAGATTTAAAACGCTGTACTAAGCCCATGTAGGCAGCAAGTGGACAGCCAAAACGACACCAAGTTCTGTTTCCTAAAACGGGATAAAAACCCGTGCCAATTACTCCTGCGAATATAGCACCTATTAAAAATCCATAATAATATTCTACTTCTTTGGTTTTAATTCCTAGTAAACTATCTGCTCCCGAAAAATAAGAGTACAATGAAAAAACAGTCATGAGAAGTGCAAACACCAATACTCCATGCACTAACCAGCGTTCAATTTTCCAAGCCACCATTTTTTTGCTTGAAAGTTGTCGGTAAGGATCTCCGAGAGTTTCTGCTAAACCACCACAACCACACACCCACGAACAATACCATCGTTTTCCATAAAAATAAACCAATACAGGTACAATAATTAAAGTAAGGGCTAATCCCCAAACCAAAATAAAAATACCAATGTTGCCACTTGCTAATAAACTATTCAAATTCCAATCAAAAAAGAAATCGTAATCTAGGGGAAAAGCATTTTTAAAATCGTAATAGGGTTGGTTAAATCGCACCATTATTTCAGGAATTAAAAAAGCAAAACCTATCTGAAAAAACAACACTGAAGTTGTACGCACTAGTTGGTATTTATTGTGTCGGTATTTAATGTACATCCGAACAGCCATAACGGTCATTACCGTACAATACAAAAAACCATATAAAAACCACTGACTTGCTTGATTACCACTTAATCCAAGACTTATCGGGTCAACAATATACGTCCAGTTGACCACATAATCGGGTTTAAAATAAAGTAACACATAAAAACTTACCAGATAAATAAAAGCTAAAACTCCTATCCATCCCCTGTTGGTGGCGGCACTATGATAAATACCATCGTTTTTAATGCCTGGACTACCCAATAGAATAACATTAGGTAAAATAAACAATAATGCTCCAATAATTCCTAAACCAAAGGTTAGCCACCAAAAAAGCCCTTTGTTTTCATAAACAATTCCTATTCCTGATGGTTTAATTAATTCATAGGAAATATTGTGCGGTTTGTCCCAAATAACTTTGTCCCATTCTTGATTTTCTTGATGGGTTTTATTAGCAAATGCTAGGTGGTTTATAATGTCAGTAGATAAATCAAACTGACTATCATATTCCTTCCCAAGCACATTTTTACTAATATCTTGAATAAAAACTTCGCTTTTTATCCCTTTGTTTTTAATAAAAGAGTTAAATGTATCTTCAGTAAGTTGGAATTTACCTATAAAAAGCAAGGAGGTAAATATGCTCAATGCAGTTAAAAATAAAATTAATCCTGTTGTCTTAATTCCTTTCATTGTATTATTCGTTTAAATTCCAGTTGTATTCTGAGTAAGAAATTTTAGCGTTTTCATTTACTTTAGTATTTGCATATTTATTAATAAACGCTATCACTCCACCACTTGCTTTAAAGTCGGCTTTGTACCAATCAAAAATTTGACTTACCTTCACTTTTTCGCTACTGAGTTCATTTTTAGAAGCATCGTTTATCCACTTTTTTGCTTGTTTTTCAAGTTGACTGTAAAGTTTGTCAGCAACAAAAGCTTCATTAAGTAAAATAGGACAAGAAACCGCAGCACAATTAAAAGCAACATGTACTAAGGGTTCATTAAATTTAGGACGAACAATCACGTTTTCAATATCGTTTAGCGAGTAAGTTTTATCTCCCGATGTTACAAATTTTTTGTCCCAAGGTTTTCCTCCCTCAAGATTAGTAATGCTTTTGGTTGGATAATTTGAGGCTATTAAATAAACAGTAGAAGCATTATAAAGATTAAACCAATAAGCGAGTTCTTCATTTTTGCTCCATTCTTTTTTTACGGGGTTTTTTCCTAAATTATCAATATACGATTTTAGCAAATTAAGCTCCGATTTAAACCCTTTGTAATTTACTTTTCCATCTGTTGAAATATATTTTTTAGCAAGTTCGTTCCATGTTTGATGGTTGGGTTTGTCGATTACTACAATCTCTTTTTCTGTTTCAGGAAGTGCTTCTTCAATAGTTGATTTGGGAGTGTTTTCTGCTGGTTTTTTAATTTCTTTAAGTTTGGTTTCATTAGCTTTAATTTCTTTATTTTCCACAATGGGTGCTTCTGATACTTCTGCTAAAGGTTCTTCGTGCATTATTACCTCCTCTTCTTCTATAACGTCAACGATGGACTGTTGTTCTTCAATGGTATTCTCAAGCGTTGTATTATTTTCTATTGTTTGATTGTTACTACTGTTTACACAACTGATAAATCCAAAGAAGATAAGCGATAAACTAATATTTTTCATGGTTATATATAATTTATTTCAAACTATGGAGGTTTTAGAAACCTCCATGGTTTATTAGTAGTTTGTTGAAAAAATTCTTTTCCAACTTTTATTTTTTAATTTAATATTTGTTTGATTTTCTTGATTGAACTTAGCAACAATTTCCGCTTCGTGTAGTTGGTAAAATTCAGGGTCGAAATTAGCATCGGCTAAATGCTCCAACACATACTCAACTGGTTTTTTTTCAGTAAGAACTTTATCAAAAAACTCATGACGCATTCTTATACCAAAATTGTTGATTCCAAAAAACTCATGGGTATTTTTATCATAATTTAAACGAATGGATTTTTTACCACTTTCGTGTTCCCAATAAAAGTGTTGTTCGTTTTCTTTAGGCTCCGCCCACACCCAACCATAAGTTTGATATTCAATATCTAAAAATTTAGCTGAATTAAACCAATGTCCTGGGTTATATGGTGTTTTATTACCACAAATCGTTTGAGCTAGAGCTTCTCCCATCATTCTTCCTGTGTACCAAACTGCTTCAATGGGTCTGCGTTGCTCAATAGATTCGTGTTGTTCGGCACAATCGCCAATAGCATAAATATCAGAAATGTTGGTTTCTAAATGTCGATTTACTTTTACTCCTCTTCCTAATTCAATTCCTGAATCTTTTAAAAAATCAATATTTGGAGAAACTCCAGCAGTTAAACCCACTACATTGCAAGGTAATTCTTCGCCTGTTTCTTCAATAATTACAGCTTTAACATTGCCGTTTTCGTTAGTTTTAATTTCTTTGAGGTTAACTCCTAACCTTAAATCAATATGATGTTCTAAAATATGACGATTAATCATTGCTGATTCTTCTTTTGGAAGTACATTGCTCCAAAAACTGTTTTCTCTAACCAAAAAAGTTACTGGAATAGCTCGACTTTTTAGCATTTCTGTAAATTCAATTCCTATTAACCCCCCTCCAACAATTACCGCTCTTTTACAGACGTTATTATTAGGAGCATATTTTTCTAAATTTTCTAAATCTTGTTTATGATACATGCCCATTACCCCGTCAGCATCTTGTCCGGACCAACCAAATTTATTCGGTTTTGAACCTGTTGCAATAATTAGTTTATCATAATTCATTGTTTCAGCCGTTTCAAAAACAAGTGTTTTGTTTGTGGTATCAACCGTTTTCACAAAAGCTTTTTTAAGTTCAATGTTATTTTTCTTCCAAAACCAAGGCTCATAAGGTTGTGTGTGTTCAAACTTCATGTGTCCCATATAGACATACATCAGAGCAGTTCTTGAAAAAAAGTAGTCGGTTTCAGCAGAAATAATAGTAATTTTTTTATCAGAAAGTTTTCTGATATGACGTGCTGCAGTAACTCCTGAAATTCCATTACCAATTATTACAATATGTTCTTGATTCATATTTTTTACTTTTCTCCTTTTTACTTTATTCGTTTGGCAAATTTAGTCGAAATAAATGAGGAATCCTTACAAAAGATGCTTTGTAAGGAACTATAATTTTAATCGACTAACTTATCAAAACTATCTTAAAAACATAATTAATTCAAAATTATTATAAATGAATTTTTTGTCAATCTATTTAAAGCCTTCATTAAACAATAAAGGGTTTCGTGAAGTGCTTCTTTTTTTATCTTTTCTTGTGTTTTATAAAATATCGCGTTTTATAGCTATTGGAGACGCACATACCGCATTTATTAATGCACATAAAATTGTAGATGTTGAAAAATGGATGGGAATCTTTAGTGAAATTTCTATACAACAATTTTTTATGGACAAAACTAACTTGCTTCAGTTTTTGAATCGATTTTATATGATTGCTCACATCCCTACAACTGTGTTTTTTTTTATTTGGGTTTATCATAAAAGAAAAAGTCATTATATTTTTATCAGGAATGGATTTTTAATTGCCAATTCACTCACTATATTTTTTTATGTTTATTATCCATGTGCACCTCCTAGAATGTTAGGTAATGTGGGATTTATAGATACACTTTTAACGATAAGTAAAGTAAATTTATATACAGGTCCTTTTTCAGGATTGTTTAATCAATATGCTGCCGTTCCGTCCATGCATTTTGGTAATGCACTTTTGATTGGTTTAGTGCTTAGTTTACTTATTAATAAAAAATGGAAATGGTTGATGCTTTTGTATCCTATTTTTGTACTTTTGGTCATTATTGCAACAGGTAATCACTTTTTTATGGATGCTATTATTGGTGGAATAGTAGTCCTATTTCCTTATCCCATCATGATTATGCGATGCAGAATGATAGCAAAATCAAAAAAAATGGCTCCTTCAAAAGCTCAAAAATTAAATGCTGAAAGTAAAAAAAACATAAAGTTTTGCTATTAAACTAATAGGAATTGACTTTTTTACGATAAAATATTATAAGAAATAAGCCATGAGCAAAAATGCTCACCAACAACGATGAATATTTAACATGGCGATTCCATACGACCAAATTAAAACAACCGAGCGAAGCGAACTCATGAGCACATTAATTAACAATAAAAAAGAACAAATAATAAAAATACGCATATGAAAATTATCGTATTGTTATTGTCTTTTTTTTTTACAGAATGTTTCTCACAAGAGAGTGTTTATCTAGTTGGAAATTTGAACGGCAATAAACTTTCTACCAATTTAGATTTATTCTTACGCACAATTGAAAAAGAAGAAAAAAGTAAATCATTTATAGTTTTTATGCTTGGCGATGTTAACCAAAAAACAACCGAAAACACAAAAATACTTCTTAATTTCATTCAAAATATCCAAAAACAAGGAGGGGAAATTTATTCCATTACAGGTGATTTAGATTGGGACAACTCAGGATATTATGGATTAGACAGTGCGAATGCGTTGCAAAAAACTTACAAACAATTTTTAGGAGAGAATATTTTTATTCCAAAAAACAATTGTCCAGGACCTTATGTAAAAGATATTGGCGATAATATTCGAATCATTGCCATCAATTCGCAATGGTGGCTCCATCCTTATCGAAAAGCATTGCCTATTGACTCAGAATGTGATGAAATTCTTAAAATTCAAATTATAGATGAATTAGACGCTGCAATAGAAAGTGCAGGAAATAGAAAAGTACTTTTATTGGCACATCATCCTATTACTTCTGGCGGTGTTTATGGCGGAAATTCTAATTTTATGGGGCAATTTTTCCCTTTTTCTCACAGCGACCCTGAAAACAAAACCTTTATTCCTTTTTATGGAACTTTTTATCACTGCTACAGGCAAAATGTTGGTTCTGTTCAGGATTTTAGCAATCCTGCTTATAAACAATATATCAAAGACATCAAAGATTTACTCATTAAACACGAAGATGTGGTACTTTGCTCAAGCCATGAGTACGATTTACAATTGATGAATTTAGCCTATAATTATCAAATCATTTCAGGAAGTTTAGTAAAAAATGCTCAAGTAAGCACACTAGAAAACACCGTGTATAAAACCAACGAAAATGGTTTTGTAAAATTAGAAGTACTTCCCTATCAACCCATTTTAAGCAATTTTTTTGTGCTGAATAAAAAAGAAAATCAATTTGAATTAAAGAAAAGTATTCTGTTAGAAAATAAAAAGAAAACAAAAATTTATAAAAATAAAATTTCTTCCAATGCTGAAAAAAAATACTTTACCAACGACAGTATTGTAGCAGGAGATTATGGGGCATCTCAATTCAAACATCTATTTTTTGGCTCTTTATACAGAGATGCTTGGACTACTTCAGTTACCATTCCGACACTCGATTTAGACACTACTTATGGAGGGCTTACTCCACTCAAAAAAGGCGGTGGTTTACAAACTATATCACTACAATTGATTGATAAAGATGGAAAAAAATACGCTTTTCGTTCCATAGATAAAACTCCCATTAAAGCCATACCTTTTGAATTACGGATAGATTTAGTAGCTGATATTATGCAAGACATGACAGCAACACAACATCCTTACGGAGCATTATTTGTTGCCCAACTATTAGATGCTACTGAGCTTTATCATGGCACTCCAAAACTTTATATTATGCCCGATAGTCCTAAGTTAGGTAATTTTAGAACTCAGTTCAGTGGAATGTACGGAATGTTAGAACCCAAACCTACTGAATTAGAGGATAAAACAAAAAGTTATGCCCATGCCGACCAAGTAAAAAGTTCATTGAGTTTACTACAAAAAATCTATAAATCACCCAAAACAACTATTGACACTATGCAATATGCCCAAGCCCGTGTGTTTGATATTTTTATTGGCGATTGGGACAGGCATCAAGATAATTGGAAATGGATAGGGTTTAAAAACGAAGAGGGAATTACACACTATAAACCTTACCCAAAAGACAGAGACCATGCCTTTTCGAGAATGAATGGACTTTTTTACTATTTAGCCGATAGAGATTGGGCAATTCCATTTCGAGAAAATTTTAATGATCACTTTACTGGTATCAAAAGTTTAACCATTAAAGGAGCAAGCTTAGATAGAGTTTTATTAGCAGGATTAAGCAAAAAAGATTGGTTGAAAGCTGCTTCTAAAATCAATAATCAACTAACCGAAGCAGTAATTGATAGTGCCAAATTAGCCTTTCCAATACCTTTACAAGAGAAATCGGGGAAAGAAATTGCTGAAAAATTAAAAAAAAGAAAGGTTGGCTTGACTAAAGCAGTCGAAAAATACTACCAACTGCTTTCCAAAGAAGTAGATATTGTAGGAACGAACAAAGCCGAGTTTTTTAGCGTACAGCGGCTACCTTCGGGAGATGTTTTTGTAGCAATATATCCAAGAGATGACACCACAAAATTATTGTTAAGTAGAACATTTTATCCTAATGAAACTAAAGAAATTCGTTTATTCGGACTCGCAGGAATAGATAGTTTTTACATAGCTGGAAATAGTAATAAAAGTATCTTAGTAAGAATTGCCGGAGGCGATGGAAATGATAAAGTAATAGATATTTCAACCGTGAAGCTGGGTACTAAAAAAACCTTAATTTATGATTATCCCAATGGAGTAACCGCTCAAAAAAGCAAAGAAACCCGCTTAGCTATTTCCGAATCTATCCGATTAAACGAATTTGACCAAGATGCTTTTAAATACAACACCTATTTACCCACTCCTTTGTTGGTGGTAAACCCTGATGACGGCTTTGGTGGTGGATTTACATTAAGCATGAAAAGATTCGGTTACGCAAACAAACTATATAAAACTCTTCACTATGTAAAACTTTTTGCTACCACAGAAGGGAGTAACTACTTCTCCATCCAAACCGAACGAAACATTGGACGTTCCAATTTTTACCTCAACGGAAATGCAGAGCTAGGAGCATTTTTCCCTTTTTATAGTTTTTATGGAGTAGGCAATAAAACCATTTTAATAGATTCGTTAGAAAGCGGAGGTTATTACAAAGCTCGTTATCAAGGAACTATCTTAAAAGGAGGAATTACCTATCGGTTTTTTAACAGAAGTTTTATTACTGTTAATGCCATTGGCGAAATTTTAAATAGGGGGCATTCCGACCAATCTTTTTTTGATGTTTTTCCTAATCCAAGCATTGCCCCAACTGATGCTGGAGGTGGAGAAATTAAATTTGACCTTGATTTTAGAGATAGCCCTAATTTTACCACTAAAGGAATACGCTTTACCACATCACATAAATCTTTATTTACCTCTACAACATCTTTTGGCAAAACAAGTGCAGAAATAAGTTATTACAGTACTTCTCGTATCGTTATTCCAATTACATTAGGCATAAAAATTGGTACCGAACGCACTTTCGGAAAAACAATTCCTTTCTATCATTTAGCAAGTATCGGGCAATCGTATCACTTGCGTGGTTATTTGCAAAATCGATTCTCTGGAATAGCTGCCAACTATGTAAATACCGACTTACGCTTTCATTTGGGCAAAACCAAATCGAGCTTTTTACCAATGTATTATGGACTAACCGCTTTTTCTGACGTAGGTCAAATTGTTCAAAATGATAATTTAACAGAAAAAAAATGGCATCATGGTTATGGTGGTGGAATTTACTTAACCCCCATCAACAAAGAATATGTTACATTTCAAATTAATATTGAACACTCAACAGAACAACGTGTACTTTTCAAAATTGGATTAGGATTAATACTTTAAAAGTGAATAAAATAAATGTAATCATATACTCAACACACTCAGCTTTTCGGAGAATTTGGCTAAACTATTTTTATTGGATTCAAAGTACGATATCTAGCCCCCAGCTGGATGAGCGAGCCAGTGTGAAAGCAAAGTATAGCCATAGCCTAAAGTTAAAAATTTTAATGCAGATAACGGCAAAAAGAGTAAACCAAAAATTTGGAAAGCTGAGTGCGTTGAGTATATTAGTATTTATCTTTTTATCCCTAACCGTTTTAGGTCAAAAAAATGATGTAAACTATCGAGTAATCAATATTGGAAATTTAGCTAACCTTAAAAACTTAACCGAATATACCGCTGCTCTAAAACAATTTACTCAACAACAAAATGTACCCACTTTATTGCTTATTAATGGTGATATTACCCACCCGAATAACTCCCCATATTTAGGAAAAGATTCATTGCCTTTGTTTGAATTTTTTAGTCAGTTATCTGATTTACCCAACATCTCTACTATTGTTATTCCAGGCGATAGCGATTGGGATAATTCGGGAAAATATGGGTTAGATAAAGTAAAAAACTTAGAAGAATTAGTAGAATATGATGGCTTTAAAAGAGTAAAGTGGATAGCTGATAAAGGATGTCCTGGACCTGAAGTTGTTGAGTTAGATTCAAATTTGTTATTGATGGTTATCAATACACAATGGTGGAATCATCCTTATAAAAAACCCGAAGTAGTGCAAACAAAATGTGATATTAATACCGAAAAAGACTTTATCATCGAAATAGAAAATACTTTAGCCGAAGCAGAAAACAAAAATCTCATTATTGCTGGGCATTTCCCTTTAGTGGAGCAAGGAAATTTACCTTTAAGCAGCCATTTAAAGCCTTTTCCGATTTATGGAAGTTTTAAAACTTATTACCATCAAAATATTGGAGGGAAAAAAGACATTATTAACGAAAGATTTAATCCCATTCGTGAAAAAATACTCAAACGGATGTCGTTGCAACGAGGCATAGTTTATTTTTCGGGACACGAGTACAATACCCAAGTGATTAAAGAACATGACAATTATTTTATAAATAATGGAGTAACTGACAAAAAGAAAAAAGGAAGAACTACCCGATTTGCCGCTTATTCTACCACATTACCGAGTATTAGTGAAGTAGTTTATTTTACTGACGGAAGTATTATTAATAATAATTACACGTATAAGAATACAGTTTTTGAATTACACAAAACTTTAATGCTTTTTAAATCACTTTTAGATAATTCTGCTGAAAATGAAACTGTACCAAGCAATTTTTCTAACAAAGACTGCTTAAAAGATGTTTCTGCAACCGTTTTTCCCGAAAGCCTTGAAACAATGAAAACCAATGCTGGAAATTATGAAGCTTCTAAATTTAGAAAGTTGATTATAGGAAAGCATTATCGTACAAGTTGGAATGCGTTTATTGATGTTCCTGTTTTAAATATGGACACTACCAAAGGAGGCTTAACTGCTTATGATATAGGAGGTGGACATCAAACTACTTCAGTAAAAATGTATGGAAATGATGGATATGCCTATACTTTCCGATCTGTTAACAAAGATGCCACACGATATTTAAGCGTTGAATTACAAAATTCTCTAGTTGCTCGTCAGTTACAAGACAATATTTCTATGCAACACCCTTATGCCAGTATTGTGGTAGGAAAGTTATTAGACTACACATCCATTTTGCATGCTAAACCTGAATTGTATTTACTCTCAGAAAATCCCAAGTTAGGAATTTTCAATAAATACAATGGCATGCTAGGAACTTTAGAAGATCATCAAAAAAATCCAAAAAAGGTAAAGCACAGCTTTGCTAATGCAGATTTTTTATTGCAAAGCTACGAGCTTAACCAAAAATTATACGACAAGCCTAATCATACAGTAGATGCTAATGAATACCTCAAAGCTAGGGTGTTTGATATTTTAGTGGGCGACCATGGGAAACATCAAGATAATTGGAAGTGGGCAGGTTTCAAAACTGACACAGGTGTTTATTATCTCCCTGTTCCTCGCGATAGAGATTTAGTGTTTAAACTTTGGGATGGAATAATTCCTTGGTTGTTGGATAGAAAATGGGGCGTTGAAGCAGGTGAAAATTTTGGATATAAAATCAATGATGTAAAAAGTTTAATGTTTATTGCCACAGCTCAAGATCGATTTTTAACCAATCAAATGACACGTAAAGATTGGACAACAGCTAGTCATTATATTCAACAACAACTTACAGATACTATTATAGAAGCATCTACAAAAGTACTGCCATCCGAAATTTATGAGCTTTCTGGAAAAACCATTGCAGATAAACTAAAAACCAGAAAAAAAGACTTGGATAGCTATGCCGAAAAATATTATCGATTATTAGCCAAACAAGTAGATGTGATAGGAACTAACGAAAAAGATTTTTTTGAAGTAACTCGTAATGAAAATGGCACTGTAGATGTGGCTATTTATTCAGAAATTAATACCGAAATAGAAACACAACCTCATTATCATCGAAAATTTATTCCCACAGAAACCAAAGAAATTCGGCTCTACGGTTTAGGCTCAAAAGATGTATTTACCATCAAAGGAAATTCAAAAAAATCCATTCCAATTATTGTTGTTGGAGGAAATGGAGAAGATGCAATTATAGATAGTTCAGCAGTAAAAACTTTTGGAAAACAAACTAAGATTTATGAAAAATCTATCCACAAAAATTCTTTTTTAGGAACTGAAAGTAAGAAGATTAATTCGTGGAATGATGATTTATATGATTTTCAGCCTAATAGATTTAAGTATAATCGTTATATGCCTTTGTTTTCAATGGGATATAGTGCCGACAATGGTTTTGGAATAGGTGGAGGTGTTATTTTTACTAACCGAGAAAATTACAAAAACACAGATTATACCACTAAACACAAGTTAAACTTATCCGTTTCTACTGAGCAAAACAATATTTTTGAGTACAACAGCCGCTTTAGACACGTTTTACATAAATGGGACTTGAGCGTTGGTGGTTTATTGGCTAAACACAACAACATTACTAATTTTTATGGTATAGGAAACAACACCATTAATAACGATAGTTTAAGCTCTGAAGAGTTCTATAAAACTACTTTTGATACCTATTCGGCTAACATAGGATTAATTCGAGAATTTCGTAAAAAAAGCCACTTTTTTATAAATGTAGAAGGACAACACAACTCCGTAATTATAAAAGAAAATACCATACTTTCACCAACTTCTGAACAAAATTTTAGCACAGCAGACAACAACATTATAGTTAGTTCGTTTGGATTAGATTTAGATTTTAGAGACCGCTCCAACCTTCCTGAAAAAGGAATACGTTTAGTAATGAAATACCAGAATGGTCAGGTTTCATCAAATAATTCGTCTTATAACATTGCAACAGGATTCTTAGAACATTATTTATCTGTTCGTTTGCCATCACCAATTACATTAGCTACTAAAGTAGGAGGGTCTGTTAGTGAAGGTGATATTCCTTTTTATAACCGAATATATTTAGGAAGCAACAACAACCTTAGAGGATACAGAAAAAACCGATTCACTGGGAAACATTCGATATTTATGAATAATGAAGTACGCTTACAATTGGTAAACTTTACCACCACTTTTTTACCAATGAAAATGGGCATAAAAGCATTTTTCGATACTGGAAGAATTATTGACGATAGTAATGTTAACAATCAATGGCATACTAGCTATGGAGCTGGAATCTATTGGGGTTTCTTAGACGAGCAATTTACACTCAATATTTCTTTAGCTCATTCTGTTGAGGAAAATAATTTCCTCCTTTTTAGCTTAGGAAAATCTTTTAATTAATGAATCGAAACCACTTACATATTTTAATAGCTTTTTGGATTTCTATTATTAGCACAAGTGTTGTTGCTCAGCAAAGCGATTCCATAAGTCATGTTATTTTTTTAGTAGGAGATGCTGGAGAGCCACAAGAAAAAACACAATTTGTTTTTGATGAATTGCTTAAACAAGCTAAAGAAGTAGAAGAAAAAAGTACTATTTTCTTTTTAGGAGATAATATTTACCCGAACGGTTTACCATCCAAAAACAGTAAAAATTACTTGCAAGCCAAAGCAATTATTGATTATCAAATTGATAGATTAAAAACATTAAAATCAACCATTTATTTTATTCCTGGTAACCATGATTGGAATAAAGGAAATAGAAATGGACTAACCCATATCAATAACCAACAAAAATACTTGCAAGATAAATTTGATGTGAAAGATGTATTAATTCCTAAAAAAGGTTGCCCTGGTCCATATAAAGTTAAAATTAGTAAAAAATTTGTTGTAATTGCCATAGATACACAATGGTGGCTGCATCAATACGAAAAAGGCCCCATAGAAACAGGAGACTGTGATGAAGTTACCAAAGAAGATGTTATTGCAGAAATCAAAGATATTTTAGAAGAAAATACCGATAAAACCGTACTTATTGTTGGTCATCATCCCATTTTCACAAAAGGAGAACACAACGGTTATGCTACTTTTTCCGACCATATTTTTCCATTAACCAACCTTAACAAAAACTTATATGTTCCGCTGCCAATTATTGGTTCTATTTATCCGCTTTACAGAAAAAAAATTGGCAACATTCAAGACATCAATCATGCTGAATACCAAAAAATGATTAACGAATTGAAGCACGTTTTTAAATTTCATCCCAATTTAATTTATGCAGCCGGTCATGAACATAATTTGCAATATTTCAACAAAACAACCCACCAAAATCACCACTACATTGTAAGCGGTTCAGGAAGTAAAACATTGCCCGTAAAAAAACTAAAAGCTCCTGATTTTTCGGCTCAAGAAAAAGGATTTTTTAAACTTTATGTGATGAACTCTGGAGCGGTGCTTATGGAAGCTTGGAAAGTAACTTCAGACACCTCTCAACTTATTTTACAAAAAATTTTAGTGGAAGAACCCATTGAAGAAATTAAGGAAGAAAAAAATATTACAGATTCCAACTCATTTCCAACAACTATGACCTTAGTTGCAGGAGAAAATTATGAAGCAAGTTTCCTAAAAAAGTTCTTGTTGGGCAAACATTACCGAAAAGCTTGGCAAACTCCTGTTGAAGTTCCTGTTTTAGATATTCATTCCATTTATGGAGGTTTAACTCCGATAAAAAAAGGGGGAGGGCAGCAAACTAAATCATTGCGATTAAAGGCTGGAAATGGAAATGAATATGTTTTTCGTTCCATACAAAAAGACCCATCCAATGCATTGCCCGATGAACTAAAAAATACAGCTGCTGCCGAAGTGGTTCAAGATCAAATATCAACAGCTCATCCTTATAGTGCTTTTGTAATACCTCCCATGGCAGAAGCTGTGGGTATTTTACATACCAATCCTAAATTAGTTGCCATACCTAACGACCCTCACTTATTAGAGTTTCAAGAAGATTTTGCTAATCAGTTGATGTTGTTTGAACAACGGGCAGCCAAAGATGTTTCTTCAATCGAAAATTTTGGCTACACCACCAATGCTATCAATTCACAAAAAATGATTCATAAAGTATTAGACAATCATAATAAAGTTGTTGATGAAGAAGAAGTATTAAGAAACCGCTTATTTGATATGTTAATTGGTGACTGGGACAGGCATGAAGACCAATGGCGATGGGCCGAATATACTTGTGCTAAAGAAAATCACGAGCATTGTAGCCATTTAGCAGACAATAATAAATATTACATTCCTATACCAAGAGATAGAGACCAAGCTTTTGTGAAATTTGATGGAGTTATTCCAAGATTAGCAGGAAGAAAATGGGTGGTGCGTAAATTACAACATTTCGATTATGACATTCGTGATATTAGTGGAATGAATTTTAATGGACGCTACATTGACCGTTCATTTCTTACTCGATTAGACAAACAACAATGGCTTAATTTAGCTAAAGAAATGCAACAAAATCTAACCGATAGTGTAATTATTAATGCCATAAAACTATGGCCCGATACCATTTATCAATTAGATGGAGAAGAAATTACCGCCAAATTGCTTTCGAGAAGAGATAAATTACACGAATTTGCAGAACGATATTATCAAGTATTAGCCAAAAATGTAAACGTGGTAGGAAGCAACAAAGATGAAAAATTTGAAATTATTAGAGTAAACGATACCATTACTTCTGTGAAAGTATATCATTTAAAAAAAGGTGCAAAAGGTAGTTTGTACTACAGTCGAAATTTCAACCGAAATGAAACCAAAGAAATTAGAATCTATGGCTTAGGCGGAAAAGATATATTTACCTTAGAAGGAGAAGTAAATAAAGGTATTTTGATAAGAATAATTGGAGGTAGCGGAAATGATGAAATTACAGATGTTTCTAACGTGAAAGGGTTACGTAAAAAAACAAAATATTATGACACTAAAAAAGAACAAAATATTGTAGTTTGTGAAAAAAACAATGAACTAAAAAATTTGGTTTCGCACCAAAAAATGATTAATGAATATGATAGAACAGAGTTTAAGTATGACATGCTTATTCCTCAACTTTTTGTGGGATATAATATTGATGACGGCTTGTTTTTAGGAGGGGGGGCTGCTATAACCAAGCACGGTTTTAGAAAAAAACCTTATGCTTATACCCAAAAACTAGTAGCCAATAGAGCCCTAAAGACAAGTAGTTTTAACATTGAATACAACAGCAAATTTGTTGATGTAATTAAAAAGCTAGACCTAGCTATTGATGCCTCCATTAACGCTCCCAACAGCACCACTAATTTTTATGGTTTAGGTAACGAAACCAAAGTAGTAAATGGCGAAGATAAATCTTTTCATTTAGTTCGGTTTAATGAAATAAAACTGCAACCTAATTTAATAAAAGATGTAGGTAAATTTAATGAAATTCAGTTTGGCCCAAAATACCAACATATTGATGTAGAAGCATCTGAAAACAGATTTATAACAAGTGATTTTGCTGTAAAATATGTCAATAGTTTGACAGCTAGAAACTATATAGGAATAGGAATACAATATTCTTTCAATAATACCGATAATAAAGTGATACCTACACGAGGAATAAATTTTAATATAGGAGGTAGTTGGGAAGTAGAAGCTGAACATACCAATATGAATTTTGGAAGGTTAGAATCACAATTTGTGATGTATTTACCCTTTGGAAAAAATGTTGTATTTGCTTCTAACGTAAAAGGCGTTCATTTAATTGATAAGTTTGAGTTTTTTCAAGCAGCAACAATTGGGGCTCAAAATAGAAATCATCGAAATGGCGATTTAAGAGGTTTTAGAAGAGACCGATTTTCAGGAAGAAGTAGTTTAACTTTTAACCAAGATTTACGTATTAAACTTACCAATTTTAAAACCTATTTATTCCCTGGTCAGTTAGGCGTTTTAGGATTTTTTGATTTAGGAAGAGTGTGGACAAGCAATGATTCTTCAACAAAATGGCATAATAGCGTTGGCGGAGGGGTTTGGCTAAGTCCGTTTGATATGTTAGTTATCAATGCTTCTTATGCTGTTTCATCTGAAGAAAATTTATTTATTTTAAAAATGAATTTCCTTTTTTAATAAAAAAATATGAGAAAAATATCACTTTTAATATTATTTACTTTTTCTGGAATTTTTTTATCTTACGCACAATCTCAGAATAATGAACACCCCATTTCTATTGATAAAGATTGTAATTATTGTAAGGATGGAAAACATATTAATGATTCTCCTTACAACATATCTTTTAAGAAAGAATTGCCCTATTTGGCAACAGGTATAGGATTGTTGTCAACTGGATTAATTTTACGGAGCACCAATGAGAAAGAACCTTTTACTGTAGAAGAAATAAATCAACTTGACCCAGAAAAAATAAATCGTTTTGATAGAGTTGCCATATATACTGATAATGAAGAGTCTAAAGAATTAAGTGATGTATTGCTTTATTCGGGAATGGCATTGCCACTATTCTTTTTTACTAACCATCATACTGGTAAAGATTTTGCTCCGCTTGGACTAATGGCTCTTGAAGTTTTTACTATTACAGGAGGGCTAACCATGAATTCTAAATTTATCTTTAACCGAACCAGACCTTTTGTTTATAGCGATGAATTTTCTTTGGATGCCAAAACGGCTCCTAATGCTCGATTGTCTTTTTTCTCGGGACATACCGCTCAAACTGCTGCTTTTTCTGTGTTTATGGCAAAAGTTATTCATGATTATCATCCCAACATGAAAAAAGGAGTAGAAATAGGTATATGGGCATTTGCTTTTACTATTCCAGCTACAATGGCTTACCTTAGAGTAGATGCAGGGAAACATTTTCCAACCGATGTTATAGTTGGATATGCTGTTGGTGCTTCAGTAGGATGGTTAGTGCCACAATTACACAAAAAGAAAGACAAAGATTCAAAACTTTCGGTTTCGCCATTTCAATATGGAAATGCTACAGGACTAACCTTTAATTGGAAATTATAATTGTTACAACATGAAATAAGCCATGAGCAAAAATGCTTACCAACAACAATGAATATTTTATCCCGAGTATCGGGATGATATATAAAAAACAACCGAGCGAAGCGAGCTCATGAGTACATTAATTAACAATAAAAAAGAACGAATAATAAAAAATACAAATGAAAACTAAAATAACATTAATTTTATTACTTATTTGTTTAGTGGCAAAAACACAAAATTCCCACAATTATATCAAAAAAGATTATGTGTTAAACGGGTATGATTTAGTGTCCTATTTCAACAATCAGATAATGGAAGGAGATAAAAATAAATTTACATTGAAATATCAAAATCAGCTGTATGCTTTTGTTAGTTTGGAAAACCTTAAAACTTTTGAGCATGGGCCAGAAAAATATATTCCGCAATATGGAGGTCATTGTTCTTATGCAATGGCAACTTTGGGTAAAAAAGTTAGTCCCAACCCCGAAGTTTTTGAAATTAGAGAAGGGAAATTGTATTTCTTTCACCGACAAAAAGGGAAAGAAAATTGGCAAAACGGAGATACTAAAGCGTTAAAAAAACAAGCAGATATGAATTGGATTCATATTACAAAAATTTGATTTTGAATAAATTATTAAAAATATTAGTACTATTATTTTTGGCGTTGGTCAACCCTTCTTTTGCCCAAAAAAAAGATTACAACGAGGAATTTCAACTACAAAACGACAATGATATTTTGACTTTTAAAAGAAAAGTAGCGGATAGGTATTATTCTTTTGGAGTGCATTTGGATTATAGAAAAATAATACGTGAGGAGTCTAAATTATATTTATTTACAGCGAAGCATAAAAACAATTTGAAAAAAGTAATTGTAAATTGGCACGCAGGCATTGAAGGATACACCTCTGACCAAACAAGAGACAAACAAGAAAACGGTGTTTTTGTAGCATTTGATCGACCTTATGCGGGTTGGCTTTTTGCAGAAAACACCATTACTGCAGCAAGTAGTCAATCAATTTGGTATGTAAAAACAACTTTAGGCGTTTTAGGTCCTGCATCTGGAGCCGAAAAATTGCAAGATAATTTTCATGTGTTAATTAATAATCCAAAACTTGAGAATTGGGATAATCAAATACAAAATGAAGTAGCTCTAAATTTGGAGTTTGGGGTCAATTTTGCTATCATCAAGTGGAGTCATTTTGATATTCATTCACAATCAAGTGCAAGTTTAGGCACACAAGCTACTTTTTTCAAACAAGGTTTAATGGGCAGGCTGGGTAAATTTAATACTATTGACAATACTGTTTTTTATCATACTAACTTAACCCATGAGGACACTCCTCCCCAAAGCGAATATTTTTTAGAATTTGGAGCTCATTTAGTAACTTGGGGCTACAAAGCGACCATACAAGGCAGGATGTTTGGCGAAAATACAAACATGAATACTGATGGATTACACCGAGTAAATGTGGATGTTTCGGCAGCTTTAAATTATTCAAGAAAAAAATTTACGGTCTTTTTTAGGCATCATTTAATTACCGCAGAAACTTCTCGAGGACGACATTTTTATTACGGTAGTTTAGGAATAATTTTTAAAATTTAAAGTTTTCTTTCGATTTCCTGAATGGCTAAATCGTTAATACTTGCGAATCTTTTTTTCATCAGTCCATTTTCATCAAATTCCCAATTTTCGTTACCATAAGCTCGCCACCATTGTCCTTTTTCATCTCGAAATTCATATTCAAATCGGACAGCAATTCTATTTTCAGTATGTGCCCAATATTCTTTTTTTAGTTTGTATTCGTGTTCTTTTGCCCATTTTCTTTTGAGAAAAGCAATAATTTCGGTTCTTCCATTAATAAACTCATTTCTGTTTCGCCATTCACTGTCAGAGGTATAGGCTAAACTCACTTTTTCTGGGTTTTTACTGTTCCATGCATCTTCTGCCAGTTGAATTTTTTGTTTGGCAGTTTCTACTGTAAAAGGGGGTAAAGGATGTTTTTGTTCCATAATTTATTTATTTTGTAAGTAATTATAAAAATCATATTGAGCTCTAACTTCAATGATTGAAGAAGATTTTTTGTAGGGATTGCTTTGTGTTTTGTTTAATACTCGTGCTTTCACATTATCTTTGAGCTGAAGATAAATTAATTTTTTTACCTCTGCTTTTAGTTTTTGATTATCAATAGGAAACCCTACCTCTACCCTATGGCTCAAATTTCTTTTCATCCAATCTGCCGAAGCTAAAAAAAGTTTTTCATTTCCGTTGTTATGAAAAAGATACACCCTTCCGTGTTCTAAATAGCGATCAATAATACTAATTACTTTAATGTTCTTACTCATACCTTCAACACCTGGCACCAAACAGCAAATCCCTCTAACAATAATAGTTATCTTAACTCCAGCATTACTAGCTTCATAGAGTTTATTAATCATATCTTTATCTTCCAGGCTGTTCATTTTAATGGTTACCTTAGCTTTTAATCCTTTTTTGGCGTTTTGTATTTCATTTTCAATGAGTTGCTTAAATTTTTGTCTCATGTTAAAAGGGGCAACCAACAAATGCTTAAAAGTTGGTTTTTTTACTTCTCCTTTTAAAAATGAAAAAACTTTATCCAATTCTTTTGTCAAATTAAGGTTTGAGGTCAACAAAGCATGGTCGCAATAGATTTTAGCAGTATCTTCATTAAAATTACCCGTTCCGAAATAAGCATATTTGATTATTTTGTTGCCTTCTTCAAGCTTTACCAAACATATTTTAGAATGTACTTTTAATGCTTCAAAGCTATAAATAACGGAAACTCCAGCTTCTTTCATTCTTTTTGCCCATTTCATGTTAAGCTCTTCGTCAAATCGAGCTTTCAATTCGCTAAAAACAGTTACCTTTTTACCATTTTTGGCAGCAACTATCAATGCTTTGCAAATTCTCGATTCTTTAGCAACACGATATAAGGTAATGTTAATTTCTAATAGGTTGGGGTTAACTGATGCTTGTTCGATAAATTTTAACACATATTCATAACTTTGATATGGGAAATGCAACACAAAATCTTTTTCATTTAAGACATCATAAACAGAGGTATATTTTTCTAATTCATGGTGCTTTAAGGTAGGTAAATCCATGTAAAATAAACTTGGATTACCCACAATAGGTAGTTTAAAGAAATCATTAAAATTATGATGACGACCACCTGGTACTAACTCATCTTTTCTAATTCTTAATTTTCTTCGCACCATTTTTAACACCACTTTTGGAATGGTTTCATCATATAAAAAACGAGTTGGATCACCTATTATTCTTTTATGTAAGCTGTTTAAAATTTTCCCTTCTACTGTTTCTGCAATTTCTTCTTCTAAATATAATTCAGCATCCCTACTTAGTTTAATAGAGTAACATTGGGGATGTTTTAATTCAGGTATAATTTCTTTTATAAAAATCCGAATTACATCGGAAAGTAGAATAATAATTTCATTATTGGCTGTGGATGGAAGTTTAATAAATCGCTCTGTTTTGTCTGTAGGAATATTTAATAGATAAATAACATTACTTTCTTCAAGATTACTTACCGTAAGATAAAGTCCTTTATCTTGCAAAAAAGTGGGATGAATAGCATCTAAGGTTATTAATTGAATGTGTGGTTTTATATTTTTTCTAAAATAAAGCTTTAAATAATTGTATTGCAATTCCTCTATGTCCTCATCATTAATAATATAAATGTGTTCCTTTTGCAATAGTGGAATAAGTTCTTTATTATAAATTTGACCAAATTCTATTTGTTGCTTTTTAACTGTTTTGTATATCTTTTTTAATAATTTTTTAATTTTTTCATCTTTAGTAATTCCTTCTAATTCTTGTAATTTTAAAATATGTTTATAGGAAGCTACCCGAACCCTATAAAATTCATCCAAATTAGAAGAATATATTGCCAAAAAACGTAATCGCTCTATCAACGGAACTTTGGGGTTAATAGCCTCCTGAAGCACTCTATAGTTAAATGATAACCAACTTAATTCTCTATCAAAATAATTCATCATATCTCTTTTTATTAATACACTAAATAACCGTTTATTTTTGAAAGAATCTTATCGAAACACTAAAAAAAATAATGATAAAATTAGTAATATTGTTATTCTAAATGAACCTATTTTGCAAACGGACGATATTTTAAAAAAAACCTTACTGTTTATTCCTGATATTAGTGGGTTTACTCGTTTTGTAAATGATACCGAAATTATACACGGAACACACATTGTGGCTGAACTATTGGAAATTATTATCAACAATAACTCCTTAGGATTAAAAGTTGCCGAAATTGAAGGTGATGCTGTATTTTTTTATCGAGTTGGAGAAAAACCTTCTATTAAAGATATTTATATGCAATGTGAAAAGATGTTTATAGCATTTCATCAACATATAAAATTATATGAAAGAGATCGGATTTGTGATTGTGGTTCTTGCACCCATACACCAAATTTAACCCTAAAGTTTGTAGTACATTATGGAAATGTGATTGAACGAAAAATTCTAGGACACCTGCAATTAATGGGCCCCGAAGTTACTACTGCACACAAACTGATGAAAAATAATTTAGAAGTACACGAATATTTACTTATTACCGAAAATACTTTTTCAAAAGCTGTTAATGAAGCACAAAACTGGCTTACATTCACAAAAGGCAATTCTACTTATTCTGATGTTGGAGTGATAAATTATTCTTACGCTTACTTAAAGGAATTATTAGCCAAGGTGCCTAATCTTCCCGAACGAAAAAAGCTTCAATTAAACCATCCAAACATTGAACTAGAAATAACCATCAATACTTCATTAAAAGCCGCTTATCAAATGCTTATTAGTTTAGAAAGAAAAAAAGAATGGATAGTAGGTATAAAAGAAGTGAAATACGATAAATCTAAAATTCCACGAGTTGGTACAGAACACGAATGTATTTTACCTTTTAACACACTTAACATTGTAACTACCGAAAATAAAGTAATCGATACTAAAATTATTTATGCCGAAAGTGTAATAGGAAGTGGTTTCTTACCCTCTTCCAGTCAAGTTTTTACCCTTGAACCATACAACGAAAACGAGGTTAAATTATCATTAGATATATTTTTTAATAATTCATTTATTAACAGGCTTTTTTTTAAAGAAATGATGCGGAAATCATTCTCAAAATCGTTAAAAAACTTTAAACGAATTCTTGAAAAAGGTAATATTTAGATGATTAAATATGCTCAGTAGTTATGATGATGAACGCAAACACTAATACAGCAAGTATCATCCCATACATAAACACCATATAACACCATCTTAAATAGGTATATTTTTTTGCCAACACAACGCCTAAAAAATATAAATCTCTTATTAATGAAGAATATAAATAGTTACTGTCTTTCATTATTTCTTTCATTCCCCATTCGTAATTATGGAGTTGCATTTTGTGAAAATTGCCAAAAAACAACAAATTGGCTTTCTGTTCTTTTACATCTTGTGTAGTAAATTTACCTGAAGTAATTTTTGGTTTTGTAGAAAGGGTTGCCAACACAATGGCTGTTAAACAAATAATTAACAATAAAACCGTTGGAAAAACCAATTCTGGATGTTTATCAAATTTTGAAACCAAAGCTGATATAACAATAGATATTATTAATGCATTAATACTCAGCATTATATTAGCCTTATTATCTGCCATAGCACTTAATTCCATGTGGTTTTTAAGTGCTGTTCTAAACATGGTTTCGATGCCTTTTTCGGGTATGTCAGGCTTGTTTTTCTTACGAATAAGTTTATCTAATTCCTCTTGTCTTTGTATAAGGTTTTTAATTTTTGTTTCAATTAAATTTAAAAAAGCATATTTAGTATAAAACTTATGTCGGTTTAGAAATTCAATTTCTTTTTCTAACCATTCTTGTTCTTCCAAAATAATATGTTTAACACATTCACATTCTGTTCGTAACAAAAACGAATGTTCGTAGTAGGAATTACTACCAACATTTTTGGTGTCAGCATCGCAAATTATTTCTTCTAAATGATTATTGGGTTCTGTTTTTAGTTTTGTAGCTAAAATACAGTTTTTTATCACCCCAATTTTTTGTGTGTCATACTTTTGATTCATTAAAAAATCAGATGCCAATTTTGCACTTAATTCTTCATGATTATCGCAGGAGGTAATGTAACCCACATCATGAAACCAAGCAGCCAACAATACTATTTCTAATTCCTCTTCTGTTAATTTTTCGGCTGTTCCAATTTCATGTACATTTTTAACCACATTAGATGTATGTTTAAAATTGTGATAAATAAGTTTTGAATTGGTTGATTTTTTAAATAAGTCAAACACATAGTCTTCTGCGACAATTAATATTGGAGAGGAATAGGACATAAAAAAATAAACTTTTTAAGTTACGTTCAAAGTAAACTCTTTTTTTTTTAATTCATTGCCTTTTCAGGATAAATTTCACTGTATTTTAAGACTGTAGTCATACTAACTCTTCTGTTAATATGCTTACGTTCAAGTTCATTTGGATTATTAAGCCCTGCAGCTGCAATAAGTTCAGTAAAAGCAGCTACTGTTTTTCTGTGAAAATTGGCTACACGTTGCGATTTATTTTCTACATTCAGTCCTTTCATTAGGCTTTTATTTTGAGTTGCCACACCAACAGGACAAGTATTAGTATTGCATTGTAGTGCTTGAATGCAGCCCACAGCCATCATCATAGCTCTAGCACTGTTGCATAAATCTGCTCCCAATGCTATTGCTCTAACGATATGAAATCCAGTTAGAATTTTACCTGATGCGATTACTTTTATTTCTTCTTTCAATCCAAATGCGTTGAGTGTGTCTATTACAAAAGCCAACCCATCTCTTAAAGGCATTCCTAAGGAGTTTGAAAATTCAACCGGGGCAGCACCTGTGCCACCTTCTCCACCATCAACGGTAATAAAATCGGGTTTAATACCTGTTGCAACCATAGCACTACAAAAATCTATAAATTCTTGCTTTTTCCCTACGCAAAGTTTAAACCCAATTGGTTTCCCTCCCGATAAATCTCTGAGTTGTTTTATAAAATGCATTAAACCTTCAGCATCATTAAAAGCAGTGTGTCTTGGAGGAGAATTTACATCTGTAAAAGGTTTTACGTGCCTAATAGCTGCAATTTCTTCGGTGTTTTTACTTGCAGGCAAAATACCACCATGCCCTGGTTTTGCTCCTTGCGATAATTTTATTTCTATCATTTTAACCGCATCAATGATGGAGTTCTTCTGAAACGTATCTGGACAGAAATTTCCACTTTCTGTTCTGCAACCAAAATATCCAGTACCTACTTGCCAAATTAAATCGCCACCATGTTTTTTATGATATGGGCTAATTCCTCCTTCTCCTGTATTGTGGGCAAAACCACCTATTTTAGCTCCTTTGTTCATTGCTAACACCGCATTTTCGCTTAATGCTCCAAAACTCATGGCTGAAATATTTAAAATACTTGCCAAATAAGGTTGTTTACAATCTTTTCCACCCACTAAAACTCTGACATCTGTTTCTTTTATTTCTTTGGCATAAACCGAATGATCCATCCATTCATAACCAGCACCATACACGTCCATTTGTGTTCCAAAGGGAGCAGTGTCTGTAACATTTTTTGCACGTTGATAAATTAATGCTCGAAACATTCTGCTGATAGGCCTTCCTTGTGTATCTGTTTCAACAAAATATTGCATAATTTCAGGTCTAATTTTTTCGAGCATATACCTAAAATTACCTATTACAGGAAAATTCTTTTTTAGAGTGTGTTTGGTTTGAAAGATATCAGAATACCCCAATAAAATTAACGGACCAAAAAAGATAAGACTCCATAAAATAGGTTTCCAAACGATGGAAATGCCACCAATAATTACTAAAACTAAAATGGATGATGTAATAAATATTTCTCTTACTTTCACGATGTTTTTTTTTATGATTTAATTTTGATATACCTTACTGCCCAATTAGCTATCATTTGTCCTACATAAATAGAATCCTCTTTTTTGGATAGCAAATGGTCTGCTCCGTCTAATGAAATAAAACTTTTAGGATGCCATGCTGCTTGGTAAATTTGAGCTGCATTTTCTATTCCAACAGTAGTATCTTGAGGCGAATGTAATACTAATAATGCTTTATTCATTTCTTTTACAGTAGTATTCATGTTTTTCTCGTTGATATCATCTAAAAACTGTTTTTGAATTTTAAACTCACGTCCTCCAATAGAAAGTAATGCCTCTCCTTTTTCTTTAATTTCTTCCATGCTCGATTTAAACAAATGTGTTACATGTTTAGGATTGGAAGGTGCTCCAATAGTAGCAACAGCCTTAACGCTTTTAATGTGCTGAGCAGCAAATATAACAGCCGCTCCACCTAATGAATGCCCAATTAATATACTTGGTGATGCATAGTTTTTTTCTAAATATTGAGCTGCAGCAATTAAATCGTTCACATTTGAAGAAAAATTAGTGTGTTCGAATTCTCCTTCACTTTCTCCTAATCCTGTGAAATCAAATCGTAAAACAGCAATTCCATTATCCGTTAAAGCCCTACCAATATTTCTAACTGCAGTTAGGTTTTTATTACAAGTAAAACAGTGAGCAAAAACTGCATAACCCAATAATGGTTTATCTGGTAATTCTAATAATGCAGCTAATGTATGTCCTGATTGATTTGAAAATTTAATTTTTTGTACACTCATTTCATTGGAAAGTATTCATTCACGAGGATAGACGTAATTTGTTTTAATTCCTTACATACTATTATCGTAAGGAATTCGTTGAATATCCGACTATTGTTAATCTACATAATGGATTCACGAAAATATGAAAATAAATTCAAGCATTTGAATACATTACTAAATTTTAAGATGAAAAAACTTATAATCGTTAATTTTCTTATAATCATTTCTTTTTCAGTATTTTCTCAAGAAGAGGAAGAAGAAAAAACAACCTTACAACAGTTTACGCCTTCACAATTAATTAAAGATCAGAATTGGGATATTAAAGTATTTAATAGCCTTTATACTCAAAATCGAAGGGAAGATAATGGTGAAATTATTAATGAACCTCGTTCTAATTTTTATACCTCTACTTTTGAAATATTTACAGGTGTTTCTAAAAAATCAACGGCTAACCTTGGGTTTGTTTTTAATTTTAAATCCAATACCATTAGCGAAAATAGATGGAGCCCTTTAAAATTTATTGATAACAAAAACAACTCTGCCAGAGCATTAACCAATGTTGCTATTAGTTTAAAATGGAAACCCCTTCAAAATAACAAAAATTTTACAGTACAATCTTCATTCTTTGTTCCAATTTTTGAAGATCAACCCCGATTTTTTTTGGATAAACGAAGCTATGTGTTTGAAAACCGATTGTTTTATGATAAAACATTTCCAGGAAGGAAGTTTCAACTTTTCACAGAAATCGATTTTGCCTATAACTTTGGTGGAAAAGCCAAAAATGCTACCCAATTTCAAAATGTTGGAGAGCGCTATGCAAATAACAGTTTAGGCATTCCTGTAAGTGCATTCTTGAGTTATTTTATAACTTCTAAATATACGTTACTTACCTATCTTCAGCATTTTGAATTGATTGATTTAGGCAATAATTTTGCTCAGGGATACACATTAGCAGGCTTGGGTTTTAAAATGCAAGTTTTTAATCATATTACTTTAGAAGCTTCCTATTCGTATTTCTTTCAAGCTCGTGGAGCAGGATTGGGGGAATCTTACAATTTTGGTGTAAGATATTTAATGTTATAAAATTACAGATGAAGTTTATTTTTCGTTTTTTCATAGTTGCTTTTGTATTGCAGTTGCAATCAAGTGAAATACATAGTCAATCTCAAAAAATTAATGGAATAAGTTTGGTTTCTTCGAGCAAAAAACTCCATAATGATGAGGTTGCTCACATAAAGGCTATCAATACCAATTATGTAGCGATTAGTCCTTTTGGATTTATTAAAGATATGAATCAACCCGATGTTCAATATAATTTGAGTTGGCAATGGTTTGGAGAAACAAATGCAGGGGTTGAACAATACGCTTTGGAACTCAAAAAACAAGGGCTTGGCATTATGCTTAAACCTCAGCTTTGGGTGGGGCATGGGAAATATACTGGTTTTATAGAAATGGAAACAGAAAAAGATTGGCTTATCCTTGAAAAATCGTATGCAGCATTTATTTTAAATTATGCTCAACTAGCAGAAAAATTAAAAATTCCACTATTTTGCATTGGTACAGAAATGAAAACATTTGTAGAAAAAAAACCCGACTATTGGGGTAAGTTAATTGTTAAAATACGTAACGTGTATTCAGGAAAAATAACCTACGCTGCTAATTGGGATGAGGTTAACCACCTTACTTTTTGGAATCAATTAGATATGATAGGTATAGATGCTTATTTTCCACTATCAAATAGCAAAAACCCTACACTTGCTGAGTTGGAAAAAGGTTGGGAGCATCATAAAATTAATATCAAAAAATTGGCTGAAAAATATCAGAAACCCATTTTGTTTACAGAGTTTGGTTATCGAAGTGTCAATTATGCTACCAAAGAGCCTTGGAGTTCAACTAAAATAGAAGGGGAAGTAAATTTAACACTTCAATCGGAGGCTCTTCAATCTTTATTCAACCAGTTTTGGAGTGAAAAATGGTTTGCTGGAGGTTTTGTATGGAAATGGCATGCCAACCAGCAAGAGTCAGGAGGAGGAAACAATAACAGATATACTCCTCAAAATAAACCAGCAGAAAAGCTTATTAAAGCTGTTTATCTGAAATATCAATGATAAAATATACCCAAGCCCTAAGTGATTTGAGTATTACTAATCCGATAATTATCGGAAGGGATTAACCGCTTTGCATCTCACAGCCCTTCGCACATTCATACAATTCGCTTCGCTTTTGCATGAATAAAGCGGGTTAACTTGCACAACAACTCAATTTCGAAACATCTTTTCCAAAAGTGATGGCTGCTAATTTTATTCCTTCTCCTAATGTTAAATAAGGATAAAAACTTTCTGCTAAATCTTTTACAGTTATTCCATATTTTATTGCCATGCTTAATTGTTGGATGAGTTCACCGCCTTCGGGGGCTACTATTCTTGCTCCAATTAATTGGTCAGTTTCGGTGTTACGAATGAGCTTTATAAAACCTCGTGTGTCGTTGGCTGCTATGGCTCTTGGCACGTCTTTTAGTTCTATTTTAGAAACTTCAAACGGTATATTTTGAGCTGCTGCTTGTACTTCGTCCAAACCTGCTCCTGCAACTTGTGGGTCGGTAAAAACAACCCAAGGCAAAGAAGAATAATCGGCTTTTTTGTCTGCTCCCGAAAAAGCATTTTCTACGGCAATTTTTCCTTCAAAAGCTGCTGTATAAACAAATGCTGGAGTATTGGTTACATCACCAACAGCATAAACATTGGGTAAATTGGTTTCCATTTTTTCGTTTACTAAAATATGACTGGTTTTATCAAGTTCTAACCCTATATTTTGCAATCCCAATTTTTGTGTATTGGGTTTTGTACCTGTGGCAATAACTACTTTTCCTTTTTCTATAATTTGAGTAAAAGACCCATCAGGACATTTGCAATGAATAATAGTGTCGTTTCCTTTTTTCTCGAATTTAACCGCTCGGAAATTTGGAAGTATTTCAATGCCTTCTTTCCGCATTTGGGTTTCTAAGGCTTCGCTAATGTCGGTCGTTTGTGTTCGCAATACTCTATCGGTAAACTCAATGATACGTACTTTTACGCCTAAACGGTTGTATGCCATTGCAATTTCAAGTCCGATGTAACCTGCTCCCATAATAGTAATACTCTCTGGTTTTTCTTCTAAATCAAAAAGCGAAACATTGGTAAGGTAACCAATTTCATTTAAACCTTCAATAGTTGGAACATTGGTAGTAGCTCCTGTGGCGATAAGGAATTTTAGGGCAGTAAATTCCTCTTTTCCGTCAACCACAATGGTTTTTTCATCTAAAAATTCTGCCCAACCGTTTATCATTTTCAGATGTTGAAAATCACTTACCACATCTAAATATTTTTTTTGTTGAAGAGTAGCAACCAACTTTTTCTTGTCTTTGATAAGTTGAGCAAAATCAATGTCCACACCTTTAGGTTTGATGCTCTCAAAATTAGAATGTGTAGCATGATAAGCAGTTTCTCCGGCACGAATTAAGTTTTTTGAAGGGACACAACCTACATTTACGCAAGTTCCACCAAAATCTAACCCACCATTTACCATTAAGGTAGTTAAACCCAAACTCTCGGCTTTGATGGCTGCCGAAAATGCAGCCGAACCTCCACCGATAATAATTAAATCAAAGTGGTTGGTGTCTATGTTGCAACATCCCATTTCTGTTACATTTTTAACTTTATAATTCCCTATTTGATTAACTGCATCAACGATGGCAGAAGAGTTTAATTTTTCATTATCAAAAGTACATTCGCCTTTACCAGTTTCGTGATTTATCGAACAATTGATTACACCATTTTTAGTTTTTAAATCTTTTTCGATATGGGCTGAACAGCCACTACAAGTCATCCCTTCAATTTCTAGTGAAATAGTGGAAGTATTTAGAGGATTTTCCTCATTTTTTCCAAATAATTTTTTTAACATCGTTTTAATTTTTAGTAGGTTTAATTTCGATTGCTTTGTAGTTTATTTTCTCAATAGCAGCAATTAATTCTTTGGTACTGGTTTTCTCTGCATCATATTCAATAGTTGCAACATCACCAGGATATTGTAATTCTACTTTTACAACGCCTTTTACTTCTTCCAATGTTTGTGTAACATGGTTAGAGCAACCTGCACAAGTCATTCCTGTGATTTTAAGTTTGACTGTTTTGGTTTCGCTTATGGGCTGATTAACAGTTGAAGTTTGTGCATTTGCAGTTGAGCAACTTCCACATCCGCAAACTTGTGAGCTTAAATAAACAAGTAGTATAGCACCTGATAATAACATTAATTTTTTCATGGTTTTTATTTTTAATGGTTAACGATTATTATTTTCCACAACCATTTGGCCCACAAACGTGCCCTTTTTCACCGTGTGCAGGGGTTTTATCATACGTATCAACAACTTTATACCCTGTTGAGTTAATGGCTTTTTCAATTTCCACTACGGTAGTTTTGGTGTTGTCAAATTCTACAATGGCATTCCCATCAGCATAAGAGGAGGAAGCATTTACAATTCCAGGCAACGTGTTGATAGCACTATTAACGTGGTTCTGACAAGCATCGCAGGTCATTCCATCAATTTTTACTTCAATTTTTTGCAAACTTGCTTGATCTACTACAATAACTTTTTGTACATTATTTGGATAAAAAATCCCTGAATAATATGGAAAAGCAATTGACACTGCTGCAAAAAGGGTAATCCCAATCAAAAAACCTTTGGTTTGATACCATTTAGGTTTGTCATCAGTTTCACAACCACAGTCATCAGCAGTTTTTGGTTTAAGATGGTTGTACCACGCATAGCCAATAGCTACTACTGCCAATACAATTAAGTAAGGACGAAGTGGTTCCATCCATGATAAACTAGCAGATGCTCCTCCAACTCCTGCAATTGCCGCAATTACTGGTGGAATGCAGCATGAGGAAGCTGCAATTGCTGCCAACACTCCTGTTGCAGCCGCTTTTTTTGAATTTTTGTCTGAGTTCATACGCTTTCTTTTTTTGTTTGATTAACAATGTGTTTAAAAAATGGTCGAAGTAAGCTGAGTTGTTCTGGTTTTAGAGAATAAAAAATAGTTTGCCCTGAGCGTCTGGCTTCAATAATGTTTCCGTCTTTGAGTTTTCTGAGGTGTTGCGAAATGGCTGGGATACTCATTTCTAAAATATCAGAAAGGTCGCATGGGCAAAGTTCATTCTCTTCTTCTAATAAAAACAAAATTTTTAAACGGACTTCATTTCCTGCTAATGCTAGCAAATTTCCTAACTGACTAAATGCTTTTAAGTTGGTTTGCAAGGTTTCTTTACAATTGTCTATTTGCACTTTGTCAGCAAATATGCGTGAACACGATTGATTATTTTCCATTTTAAATAACTTTAGAATTAAATAACAAAGCAAAGATACAAATTATTTTCTTATTTAAGCAAATACTTAAATATAAATAATAAAAATTATCTTTGCTTATACTCAGAATATTAAATAATTTTACTCGTTAGCAGGAAAAACC